>OCTW013379825.1_pt1 | contig 20535 bp, 20 predicted proteins | sample 1539671 | NCBI WGS metagenome assembly OCTW01 (sample SAMN02144230, study PRJEB22623) | gut metagenome | biome: sheep rumen | host: Ovis aries | place: New Zealand
TTTCAATTAAAAATTGTGAATAAGTTTTTTCGAATATTTCTGTTCGAATCTGATTATATTTTATATTTCTTTTGAATACCGGAACTCAAATGAAAGGAAATGTGAAAACTTGTCGTAAGCTTACGTTAGAGTCTTCTAATAGTAAGATGGCGAAGGTTAAAGGCATGAAAGTAAAGGGCATGAAGAAAGGCAAATGTGTTGTTTATGCTTATGCTCAAAATGGGACTTGTGTGAAGATTAAAGTCACAGTGAAATAACTTTTAAGATGTTCGATCAGAAATGATTGGACATCTTTTTATATACTTACTATGATGAGGGTAGATGAGGAGGGAATAGATGGGACGTTATTATAATCCAATGAATACGAAATATAGGGAGATGGTTGATGCAGGATTTTATGTAGATCATAGCTTGTTTATTGATATGTTAAATAAACGAGTCAACACTGTCAATAATCAGCTTTGTGTATCAAGACCACATGGCTTTTAGAAGAAGTAGATGTGCATATGTTAGTTGCTTATTATTCACAGGGCTGTAATACAGCTGATGTGTTTGATCAATTAAAGATCAGTAAAACGGATTCATATAAGAAGCATCTTAATAGTCATCATGTGATTTATTTAGATATGAAGGCGTTTTATCAAGAAACACATCAAGTGGCAAAAATGTTAGAAATGATCAATGAAAGGGTATGTGATGAACTGGTGAATGCTTTTCCGGATGTCAGGTACTTTAATAAAAAGCGGCTGTCTCGGGTGCTCACTGATATTAATAGTCAAAAGCTGATCAGTTTTATCTTTATTATGGATCACTATAATTGTATGTTTGAAGAGAAGCTATATGACTTAGAAGGGCATAAACTGTATCTGTTTTTTTTACAAGCATTACTGAGGGATGGCCCTTATGTGGCATTGGCTTATATGACGGGCGTTATGCCAATGAAAAGACAAAGCATTTGTAATATGTTTGAAGAAGTATCGATGTTACAAAGTGGACCATTTGCACCTTATATGGGTTTTACTGAAATGGATATGAATGAATTATGTCCTGATCAGGAGATTAAAACAAAGTTGAAAGAATGGTATGGCGGTTATCATATGAATGATCAGGTTATGCTTTATTCTCCTGCATCGGTGATGCAGGCACTTAAGTATCATCAATACAAGTGTTATAGAAATGATGTATTAAACATGTGCTTTGATATTGTTGGTGTGAATAATGTGATGGATCGCTTATTAGTGGGATGTACGATGGAAATTATGACATTATCATTTGATTATGATCGCGTATCACTTCATTCAATTGATGATGTATTAACTTTATTTATTCATTTGGGATATTTAACATACGATTATAAGAAAGGATGTTTCATTCCAAACAAAGAAGCTTATTTGGCCTTAAAACAGGAGAAATAATATGGGAAAGAAGATAATCTTGGATTGCCCATTATGTGGTAAAGATCATGAAGTAACGGAAAAGACGCGCTTAGCGAAGGTTATGATTAAAGGCGAAGATGTACAATATGTAGAATTCTATTATGATTGTCCGTATGTAATGATGAATGGAAAGGTTTTATGACCGGTGCAATGGTGAATAGAAACTTATTAAATGCCCGTGATGCTTATCGTAAGAAAAAAGGTTTATTGACATCCAGAAAGATCAAAATGATTAGGATGGAAAATGGTCTTTCACAAAAAGAGTTTGCGGAGATGTTAGGCTTAGATCAAGAGGCAATTGTAAGATATGAAATGAAGGCGATTCAGAATGAAGAAGTGGATTGTTTACTAAGAAATAGAATTATGTAATTATTGAAAGAAATGCTAGATGAAAAAGATGTTCACCTGAGTAGTGAACATCTTTTGATTACAATTATAGCCAGACGTTTAGTTTAATTCGTATTTTGTTTTAAGTTCATTTAACATTTTGTAGGTGATAAGTTTTTCTTTTTGTAATCTTCCTACTACAATTCCAGGATCAATACCAATTTCATTTGCAAAAGACATTACTGCGGTTTTGCTGAATTTCTTCTGAGTGATGAAATGATTATATTGTTTACTTGGAATTAAAATGTCTTGTGCAAATTTATCGGCTTTTGTTTCTTCTTTTGATGTTAATTCCGATGATAAGTTTACGTGTTCATAGAGGATATGTGCTAACTCGTGAAAAAAGGTAAACCAAAATTGGTCTGCGTACTTTCCTTTTAATGTTACTCCGAGAATAATTTTATTTTTTTCTTTAAAAGTAGCTCCGTTTAAATATGATCCTTTAATTTGAGGTAAAATAACGAAGGCGATACCACACTCAGCTAAAACATTTTTCAATCTAGGAATGAAGCTTGTCGGATTCATACAAGTCATTTCTCTAAAAATTGGAATTTGTTTATTTAATTTGTTGAGGTTGATTTTATCTGTTTCAATGTTTCTGGCCTCTAATTTAACTTTTTGGAGCCAGGCAAGTGTAGAATACTTTGACTTCTCGCTTGCATCCTTTCTTCTCCATGCGGTTCTAGGAGGTACGAGCGAAATTAATGAAAGTGATGAAACTTCAAAGAATTTCCTTAAAGAGATGATTTTATCAATATTACTTTTACTATTATCGTCGATCCAATGTAATTTCTTCATTTCATTAAATGGTAAATTTTTTAGAATGTTGGTTTCTTCCTCGAGATTATTTTCTTGTTCAACAAGTAAAAGTTTTTCACGATATCGGCTTTCTAAATTATTCCAAAAATATGCTGGAACATTGAGTACCATTTCTAAACGTCTAGCTACATCTTGTGTTAACATAACATCACCGTTAAGTAACTTGCTGATATGTTTTTCTGATAAATCCATTCTTTTAGCAAATTCCTTTTGTGTCATCTGGCGAATTTCTAATTGTTCTTTGATAGTTTCTCCAGGTGGAATTGCAATATATGTTTTACTTTCTTCGCATGCCATAGTATTTTCTCCTTTTAATGATAATCAATAATTTCGATAATTTTTGCAACGATAATTTCATCTTGGTGCTGAGTGAAAATAAGACGATAAGGGCCAGATAAGTCGAGTGCAAATTGACCGGATCTATTACCTTTGAGTGAATGACATCTCCCTACATGTGATAAAATTAAGTCTTCAGTGGAGTTTGATGAAGAGAGCTGATCGATCCTAATAGAAATCTTTTTTGCAATATTATGATTGTAAATTTTTTGCGCATAGTTGAAATCTGTACAGATTTTTTCTAATTTTTTTGTTTTGTAAATAATTTTCAAATAATATCACCTCATTGTTATTATTTACCTCCCAGCTACATAAAATATACCAAACAATAATTTATAAATCAATAAAAAATTAACCTAAAAGGTAAATACTATTTGTGTTAAAAAGAGATTCCTCAAGTAAGAATCTCTTTAAAATATTATTCGAATGGGAAATGATAGTCTAAATGATAACGATCACGAATGGTGATGAATTCTTTCTGGACGCTTTCACCAATTGGAACACCTTTGTCTTTACGTTCACACCAAGCTAAGTATTCTTTTTCACCAGCAGTGTAAATACGTGATTGACCAGGGGCTTTCTTTGACTGACGTAAGCTTCGACAAATCTCACCAGCAGTTTTACGGAATTCTTTTTCACCGCAGAAGAATTCAGGGTTAATAACGATAAAGAAATGGCCTAATGGGATATGTGTTTTATGACCTTTTTCATCTTTCCCACTTAACATTTTTAAGAAACTGCCAGCCTGCAGGGCAGCGGATAAGATTTCTACGACGGTGGCATAGCCATAACCTTTATAACCAGCTAATTCTTCACCGATACCGCCAAGTGGTGCCAAAGCGGCTTGTCCTTTGGTGAGATCTTCTAAAATTTCCTGGGCATCCGTTAATGGCTCACCAGTTAGGGAAATAACGACGCCTTTAGGAATTGGTTTGTTTTCTCTGGCATAGACTTCAATTTTTCCTCTTTGCCAGATCGATGTCGCACAGTCTAAGACAAAGTCAAAAGGTTCATCTGTTGGAAAGGCAAAGGTTAAGGGGTTGGTCCCTAACATATTTTCGACGCCAAATGTTGGTGCAATAGATGGACGGGCATTGGTGCCGCAAATACCTAATAAACCTTGTTTACTAGCCATGGTAGCCCAGTAACCAGCAATGCCAAAATGGGTGGAGTTGCGTACCACTGCCATGCCCATGCCAAATTTCTTGGCTTTTTCAATGATCGCATTCATCGCCTTATAAGAAGCGACCATGCCCATGCCGTCATGGGCATCTGCCACTAATGTGGTTGGGGTGTCTTTGATGACTTCGAAGTCTGTGACAGGTTTTTGAATGCCGGCATTAATGCGGTCAATATAAATAGGTTTGAAACGATTGCAGCCATGGCTTTCAATACCGCGGCGATCGCTTTCTAATAAGACGTCGGCGCATATTTTTGCATCTTCTTCGGGAACGCCGACGGCTTTGAAAGCATCAATCATAAAATTATTAATGAGTGTCCAATCGACATATGGTCTTTGATCCATAATAATTACCTCCTACCACTATTGTAAACGCTTTATTTTAGAGAAGCGATGAAAACCGGTAAGTGGATGAAAAAATAATGACCTTTTGTGTTTTAAAATTGTTTTGCGTCTTAAAAAGATATTTCTTTTAGAATATATATTGGCGCATGGATGTGGTAAAATAGGGATAACGAGGAAGTGGTGCGATGAAAAAAATAGTGATGGGGTTTGTGGCGCATGTAGATGCGGGAAAGACAACCTTAAGTGAAAGCATGCTCTATGAATCAGGGAAGATTCGAAAACAGGGACGCGTTGATGATCGTTCGTCTTTCCTGGATTATGATGAATTAGAAAGACAGCGAGGCATTACGATCTATTCGAAAGTCTCTTCTTTTGATACCAAAGATACGCATTATACTCTTATTGATACACCAGGTCATATTGATTTCTCTGGAGAAATGGAAAGAGCTTTAAGTGTTTTAGATGTGGCAGTCTTAATTATCAGTGCGAATGATGGGGTGCAGTCACATACGAAAACGATCTGGAAATTATTGAGGGATTATCATATTCCTACGGTGATCTTTGTGAATAAAATGGATTTATCGCATTACGCCCAGGAAGAACTTTGTGATCATTTAAAGCAGTTATCAGGAAATATTGTTTCTTTAGATGATGAAGAAGCCTTAGCGATGTGTGATGATCGCTTGCTTGATGAATATATGAATGATGGGCATATGCAAGAGGCGACGATCGCCCAGGCGATTGGTCATCGTCATGTTTTCCCAGTGATCTTTGGCAGTGCCCTCAAAAATGAAGGCACCAAAGAACTTATGGACTTACTTGATCGTTATACGCTGATGCGTGAAGATGATGTATTAAGCGGAATTGTTTATAAGATTGCCCATGATGATAAAGGTGAACGCTTAAGTTTTGTCCGCTTAAGTGGTGGGCACTTACATGTCAAAGATGAACTGCTTGGTGAAAAGATCAATCAGATACGTCAGTATAATGGAGAAAAATATCAGCTGAGTGAGGATATGGGGCCGGGTGATGTATTTGCCTTGACAGGCTTAAAAGAAACGCAGGCAGGCATGTGTTTTGGCAATTATCAGGTACCTCACTATGAGTTAGAACCGTTTATGCATTATGCGTTGCATTTGTCTGAAAACAGTCAGAAAACGCAGATGTTGAAGAATTTAAGAGAACTCAGTGAAGAAGAACCGCTGCTGCATATCAAAATCGCAGATGGCGATCATATTACAGTTTCCTTAATGGGCGAAGTACAGATTGAAATCTTAAAAGAGCTGATCAAAGATCGCTTCGGGGAAGAAGTGACGATTGATTCACGGCAGGTTGCTTATAAAGAAACGATTACCAAAGCGGTCGAAGGCGTTGGTCATTTTGAGCCATTACGGCATTATGCAGAAGTCCATCTCTTATTAGAACCAGGAGAAAAGGGCAGCGGTTTACAGTTTGAAAATGCCTGTGAGTCTTCTTTATCACCGCATTATCAGCGTCTTATTATGACTCATTTACAGGAAGTAGAGCATGTAGGCGTATTAACGGGTTCACCGATTACGGATATGAAGATCACTTTATTAGGCGGTCGATCACATGAGAAGCATACGGAAGGCGGGGACTTTAGAGAAGCCACTTACCGCGCGGTAAGACAAGGCTTAATGATGAGTGAAAGCAAGCTCTTAGAACCTTATGAACATTATGAAATCACGATGCCAAGTAGCCTGATCAGTAAAGTTTTCTATGATTTTGAAGATTATGGCGTGCCTGCCATTACCAATGATGATGGCACGCAGGCTGTTTTATCAGGAAGTGCACCGGTGAGTTTCCTTTATGATTATCAATTAAAATTATTGAATATGACGAAGGGATCTGGACAAATCAGTTTTAGTGATCCCTTCTATGATCAGGTTCTTAATGAAAAAGAAGTCATTGACGCGATCGGGTATCATCCGGAAGATGATTTATTACATCCAGCGGGCAGTATTTTCTGTAAACATGGGGCTGGTTATCATGTGCCTTATGATGAAGTATATGAGCATATGCATTTACCGCTTTATACGAGGCAAAAGGAATTAGCGCCATTACATCATCGGGCATATAATATTTCTGATGAAGAAGTAAAGCGGGTTTATGAAAATACCTATGGCAAGCAGGAAAGAAAACTGGCTAAAGATTTCTATGGCGCTTCCTCAAAAGGGCATGTCGAAGCTAATGTGAGTCAAAGTAAACCAGTGTGTTTATTAGTGGATGGTTATAATGTCATCTTTGCCTGGGACAAACTGAAAAAGATTGCGCAAAGCAATTTAGGGGCTGCTAGAGATTCGTTAATAGATATTATGGCGAGCTATCAAGGCTATAAAGGCTATACTTTGATTTTAGTTTTTGATGCTTATAAGGTGGAAGGTCAGTTAGGCTCTTTAGAGAAATATCATAATATTTATATCGTATATACGAAGGAAGCCCAAACGGCGGATGCGTATATTGAAAAAGCGACGAAACATCTTTCGAGTGAATACCGGGTTATGGTGGCGACATCGGATAACTTGGAACAGAAGATTGTCGTAGGCCATGGTGCTTTACGTCTTTCTTCTAGAGAGTTGTTAAAAGATGTCGAAGCAACCAATAGGCAGGAACAGGAAGATTTCAATCGTCGTAATCCCAGGATGCATAACACAATGATGGAAGATTTTCCGAAAGAATAATGTTTTATTGATTTCAAAAATAAATTAAACTAGAATATACTATGAGAAGAGGAGGGGACGTTATGACCTATAATGTGGAAAATAAAAGCTTTGATATACGTCCAAACTGTGTCGTTGGGGTGGGGGCTTCCGCCGGTGGGCTGGAAGCCTTACAGCAGTTTTTAACATTCTTACCAAGTGACACTGGCATGGCCTTTGTCATTATCCAGCATTTATCGCCAGATCATAAAAGTTTACTTGTCGATATTTTAGGCAAGTATACGGCGATGCCGGTAACCGAAGCGGAAGACGGCATGCGCGTTGAACGCAATCATATTTATTTACTGCCGCCAAAATATAATATTGAAATTATTTCAGATACTTTATACTTAAGTGAATATAACCATTCACATATCAATCACCCTATTGATATTTTCTTCCGTTCCTTAGCGAACGCTTATGAAAACAGAGCGGTAGCGGTCATTTTGTCTGGTACCGGCAGCGATGGGACGAATGGCATTCGTTCCATTAAAGAAAACAATGGGATGATCATTGTCCAGACGCCTGATAGTGCGAAGTTTGATGGCATGCCGCGTAATGCCATTTCCACAGGCTTTGTGGATTTAGTCCTCAATCCTGATGCCATTGCGAAAGAAATGAGTCATATCGCCAAATCGATGAGTAATACGGAAACCCGTGTTGAACTCACCGATAGTGATCTGATGAGTCAGGTGTTTGCGATTTTAAAGAATATTACCAATGTCAATTATACATATTATAAGCAGACAACGGTTTTAAGAAGGATTGAGCGGCGTATTGTGGTGACCCATAATCGCTCTTTGCAGGACTATGTCAATTACTTAAGCAATAACGAAGAAGAAGCGCGTTTATTAGCCAAAGAAGTCTTAATTGGGGTGACGCGGTTCTTCAGAGATCCGGATTACTTTGATGTCTTGAAAGATCGGGTTATTAAACAGATTGTCTTGAATACGAAACCAAGTGAACTGATTCGTGTCTGGGTCGCTGGCTGTTCCACTGGTGAAGAAGCTTACTCGATTGCCATTTTATTTGCGGAAGTGTTTGAAGAGTTAGGGGAAAAGCGTGATATTAAGATCTTTGCGACCGACTTAGATCAGGATTCTATTAACTTTGCATCTCGCGGTGTTTATGGAGACAATATCATTGAAGATATTTCGGTGGCTCGTTTATCCCGTTTCTTTACGCGTAAGGGCTCGAAATACGTGGTTAACCATGAGATTCGCCGGATGATTATCTTTGCCCAGCATAATGTCTTCCAGGATCCGCCATTTGGTAAATTGGATCTCATCTCTTGTCGTAATATGCTGATCTATTTCCAGACGATCTTACAGAAGAATCTCTTTAGTATCTTCCATATGGCCTTAAAGGATAAGGGCTACTTATTCTTAGGCAGAAGTGAATCGGTCTCAAGCTTTGATAATGTTTTCCAGGCTTTTTGTCCTAATGAAAAGATCTTTATTCATAATGCCCAGGGCAAAGCCCCTAGTCATGAACGGATTACCTATTCCTTATCGAGTGTAGAAAATTATCTGGATCCGTCACCAACGGTGCATACGAAAGATGATTTTGATAGTGCTTATACATCAAGTGAATTAGATACGAAGATCTTAGAAAACTTAATGCCTGCGACAGTCTTAGTCGATGAAAAGAATACCCTCCAGCATTCTTATGGCTCATGCCAGGATTTCATCACGATTCCAGCTGGTCAGGTAACTTTAGATATCTTCTCGTTAGTAAGAACGGACTTAAAGATCGCTGTCAGCAAGACTTTAAAAGAAGCCCGGGAAACGGATAGTCGTGTTTCTTATGATAAAGTGCCGGTAAAGATTTCAAATAAACCTGAATATATTACCGTGGTTGCAACCCCAGTGGCTGATAAGTTAGGTGATAAAACCGGGATGGTCGCTGTTTCCTTTATTCGTGAAAACAGACCATTGCCCGATGATGTCAAAGACTTTAATATCGATACAGCTAGTGCAGAACGTATTTCTGACTTAGAGAAAGAATTACATTTAACCCAGGATAACTTAAAGAATACGGTCACGGAATTAGAAAGTGTCAATGCAGAATTACAGGCCGCTAATGAGGAATTATTAACAGCTAACGAAGAATTACAGTCTTCTAATGAAGAGCTGCAGTCTGTCAATGAAGAGTTATATACTGTCAACTCTGAATATCAGGCTAAAGTATCGGAATTAGGCAGTTTGAATGATGACTTAGCGAACTTCCTATCAACGACGTTAGTCGGGATTATGATGGTTGATAATGACTTAAATATTCGTAAGTTTACGGAATATATCAGCAGTGAATTTAATGTCGCGGAGCAGGATGTTGGTCGTACTTTACGTTATATCGCTTATAACTTTGCGACGATTGACTTAATGGCTTTATCTAGACAGGTGCAGAAAACCCACAATCCAGTGGAATTACACTGTGCCAGTGTCGCTGGGAAAACGTACTTAGTGCGTATTGCCCCATATCGTAAAACAAAGAATCATCAAAGCAATGAAAAAGATGATGAATTACAGGGCTTAGTTATTACCTTTGTCGATACAACCAAACAGGTTAATGATCAGCAGCAAATTGATGAAATGGCCAAAGCTTTACGGGTAGCGATGCGGACATCGCAGGAAAAGGAAGCGTTCCTTTCTCATATGTCCCATGATATGCGTACACCAATGACCGCGATTACTGGTTTGACGCAGTTATCCTTATTAGAAAAGGATATTCCGCCTAAGATTAAGGAAAACCTTATTAAGATTTCAACCTCAAGCAAGTATTTATTAAACTTAATTGATGAAGTCTTAGAAACCAGCAAGATCAATGCGGGTAAGGTGGTCTCAATTGCTAGTGCTTTACCAGAAAATCAGGTCTTTGATGATGTCAATGCGATTATTATGCAGAAGGCTAAGAATGCCAATCTGAACTATGAATCGAAGTTCTTTGGCTGTGAAGGCAAAGTAGCGATGGTGGATTCTGAACACTTAACGCGGATTTTGATTAACTTATTAACCAATGCCATTAAGTTTACCCCAGCTGGCGGCCATATCCGCTTTGAAGCGTATGCAAAATATCATGATGAGAAGATCTATCATACCTATAAAGTCATCGATGATGGCTGTGGGATTGATCCAAGCTTCCAGAAACGCATGTTCTTACCATTCGAACAGGAAAATGAAATCAAAGGCTTACGTGAAGGTACTGGTTTAGGTTTATTTATTGTTCGTTCCCTGGTTGATTTACTAGGCGGCAGTATTACCTGTGATTCAAAACGTGGCGAAGGGTCAACCTTCACGGTTGAGTTAACCTTAGAAAAAGCCACTCCCGAACAGATTGCCCGGGCGGAAGAAAACAACGAAGGGGTCTATGCCTCTAACTTACGAGGGAAGATGGTCTTAGTGGTTGAAGATAGCCAAATCAATGCGGAAGTCATTGTCAACTTATTAAAAGCCAAAGGCATTAACTCAGAAGTCGCAGCCAATGGTGAAGAAGCGGTTAAGATGTATAAAGAGAAAGCACCTTATTACTATAATGCCATTTTAATGGATATTATGATGCCTGTAAAAGACGGCTTTGAAGCGACGAAGGAAATTCGTGAATCAAAAGCCGCGGATGCGGATTCAATTCCAATCGTTGCATTAACCGCAGATACCTTTGCGGCGACCGAAGAGAAATGTTTAAAAGCAGGGATGAATGGGCATTTACCAAAACCTATTGATACCAATGCTTTATATACGATTCTTTCTAAAGAAATTGAACGAACTGATCATCAGCAAATTTAAGCGTCACATTGTGGCGCTTTTTGCGTTGACGAGGTATCGTTTCCTGATTATGATGACAGGTAGAGAATATGTTTACTTTAAAGGGAAATGGCTCGGGTTTTATTGAATCACGCTAGGATGAATAAGATATCCTCAGAGTCAGCGAAGGGAGAATAATATGCGATTATTACGTGTACAAACGCAAGGCTTTCCGGCCTTTAGTGATCTGGATTTTCAGTTTATAACGAAAGATCGTGTCTATAAAGATGATGACAGTGTATATCCATTAGGGGATTATTTGTATCTGAATAAAGTGACCACATTAACGGGATACAATGCATCAGGTAAATCAACGCTGATCGAACTTATGCATCTTGTCTGCGATGTAGTTAATAATCATCAAGTAGAGAAGCATCATTATCAAAAAGCCTTAAACAGCTTCAAAGAAGGCATGTTAACGATTTATATGCTTTCAAATCATCATGAATGCCTTAAACTTATAAGTCATTTAAGGGCTAGTGAGAAAGGTCTTATTTTTACTGATGAGAAACTGTATAAGAAGACAATTCATAAAAATACTTCAAAAGCGCAGCTGTTTCACTTTAGTGAAGAAGATTTTTATTTAGCAAGAGATGAACAGTTCTACTGTCAAGATGCGAGTATGATGATTGCTTATAATCAGGAGCATCATGAATCATTATCATTTATGATTGATCAGAATTTAGATACACTGCAAGCTTTTGATCAGTATCCAGATGAGCTTTTACATTTCTTAGATGATCATCTTGATTATCTGCATGTGGAACACTTACCAAAAGATGTACAAGCTTACACCCTTAAATTGAAAGATCAGTTACCTTATACTTATGGAAACTTAGAAGATGTCAGTCGCAATCTTTCGAGAGGGACAATCAAGGCGATCAATCTCTTTATGCAAGCTAAGAAGCTGTTTGAAAAAGGCGGGATTATGATTGTCGATGACTTAGGCAATCATTTGAATAGTACTATTGCCTTAACACTCCTTAACTTTTTCAAAGATCCCGAGATCAATAAAGCTGGGGTTGCTTTATTGTTTACAACGCATGATCATGAACTGATGGATGCGTGTGAGCGCTATGATGCTTTCTGGATTGTAAGAAAGAAAAAGTCTATTGATATTTCCTGCTTAACTGATGAAACGAAAGAGAAAGCGCCTATTAGTACACTTATTGAAAGTGGTTATTTAGGTGGGACTTCACCTCAATATGAAAAGCGGTTTGCCTTAATGAAGTATTTCATGAACGAGAATATGGGTTTATAATAGTAAAGTGTAAAAAGGGAAGGAAATGAAGAAAATGAAATTTGAAAAATTGATCATCGCTAGCTGTATGGCTTTATCATTAGTAAGTCTGCATGATATCCAGGCGGCAGAAATGCCGACTGTGCAGGATGTAAAATTGATTCGTTTTTCAGGACAAACGATTAAAGTCAGCTGGAAAGCGGTCAAAAGTGCAAAATATTATCATGTCTACTATCAAACGGGTAAAGGTGATTATAAGTTAGGACGGACAACGGATAAGACGTATGGCTTGATTACAAAACTTAAAAAAAATACGAATTATAAGGTTTATGTGACGGCGGGGAAGACGCAGAAAGCTTCTGCAAAAGATTCACAGCCTTCGGCGGTGAAGACGATGAAGACAAAAGCTTATAAAAGAACTATTGTCTTTGCAGGTGATTCTATTGTAGGGTGTCTGCATTTACAGCCAACGATGATTACTAAAATGCATTCAACCGCCAATGTGAAGATGGTTGGCATTACATCGATTAACTCACGTACTTTCAGAACGCAGCGGAAAGGTAAAGGAATGACGGGGATTGAACGGGTGAAGTCTTATCATCCTTATCGTGTCTATTTCTTGTTAGGTTTGAATGAAGTTTGTTACAGACCATTTAAGGATATCTTAGCGGATCGTAAGAATCTGACAAATCAGCTGCGTAAGCAGAATCCTAACGTGGATGTGGTTTGGTGTGCGACCCCGCCAGTGACGAAAGCAGAAATGAAGAGAGCGCCACATATGCGTTTAACGCCAGCGCTTAATAAGGAAATGGAAAAGTTTGCAAAGAAGAATCATTGTGAATATTTAGATTACACAGCTTTCCTGAAAGATAAGAAAGGCTTCTTAAAGGGAAAATATGCCACTCCTGATGGCTTTCATTGGCAGAAAAATGCCTGTGAACAATTTGGAACATTAGTTGGTAAGTATGATAAAACATTAGATGATTAAAATTTATGATAATAACCAATAGTTATTGATTCCACCATACCTTTTTGAGAAAGTATGAAATTTATTGAAAGCTATAATGAAGGGGTTATACTTAAGAGTAGGGGTGATGTTTATGAAGAAACATAATATCTTATGTATGATCTTTTCATTATTGCTGGTAGTATCATTATCACTCACAACGGTATCAGCCAAGACTATTCATGTGACAAGAGGCTATTTCTATTTTGAAGCCCATAATTATTATGAATATGCGAATGGATCAGGCGATATTCCGGATGTGTATATCAAAGGACGCAGCTTACGTGGCAATACTTTAACAATTAATGGCCGTGCTATGGTGGCAATTTCTGAAGCAAAATTCAACGCTCAGGATCTGTACTACAAAGAAGCCAACTATATTTTTAAGTTAACGTCAGCTACAAAGTATTTTTACCACAATTCACGTATTTCTAAGAAGAAAGCTTATTCTTATCTTAAACGTTTTAGCGGTAAAGGTATGGGGATCACTGTTTCTAATCATCGTGTTACAAAAATGAAAGTTATTTATTAATGAGGAAGCGTCACCACAATGTGACGCTTTATCATTTGCAGGAGGTATTATGTCATTTTTCACACTTTATAGTAAAACATCACTATTGAGTTTACATCATCGTATTCGTTTATGTGATGAGGATAAACACGTCTGGTATTATGCGAAAAGCGCAATACTGACTTTTACAAATAAAACAACGATATATAATGCTAATCGTCAAAAGGTAGCGACGATCAGAAGAAAACTTGTATCATTTCATCGCGCTTATAAGATTACGATGAGAAATGGCTTATCTTTTACGATGCGTAAAGAGTTACTGCATGTGTATAGAGATGTGATTGATATTAAGGATTTAGGCTGGCAATGTCGCGGGAATATCTTTGAATTAAACTTTACGGTATTAGATCGGCATAACCGAAAGCTAGCAGCAATCAAACAAAAGATGGTATCAGTGCATGATAAATACAAGATTGAAGTGTATGATTCTACGCATTTGGATATGATTATGACGCTGCTTATTACTCTCCAGCATATGGTGATTGATGAAGAAAAAGAAAAGCGATCTTAACGACCGCTTTTCACGAAGTCTGTACGCCAGAAGGCGAACAGTAAATAAATGGTCATGACAATCCAAATAGTTGGTTCACAGAAGATGACAGCCATGTATTTGAATTTTGGAATAAAGGCAATCACGAAGAGAATCTTACCAAAGAATTCAATGACACTAGAAATGAGTGGTAAGATCTTTTGACCAATCCCCTGCAAAGCGGATCTTGTTTGCATGAGGACACCTAAAACAGCATAGTTTGGTGCCACAATACGTAGATATAAAGAGCCGTTATTTACGATGGTAGGATTATGTGAGCTTGAGATAAAAGAGACCATCGCTGGGGCACAGAAGCCTAAGAAAACAGTCATAAAGATCGCTACGATGAGATCGTAGAGATAGCTATCACGCATGGCTCTGCGGATACGTTTTGGCTTTTGGGCACCGGTATTTTGGGAAATAAAGGTCGCAATCCCTTGCCCCATAGCAGTAAATGGCATATTACAGAACATATAAAGCTTACGAGCAGCGGTATGCCCAGCGATAATATCAGCTCCTAAGTTGTTGATGCCTGATTGTAAAATAACGGAACCAGAGTTAACGATCGCGGACTGCATGGCCATGGCGTAGCCTTGGCCCAGTAATTCTTTATAAAGAGCAGGATCATAGGTAAAGTGTTTTCTCTGAGGGATGAGGATTTCTGTTTTCTTAATAATATAAATAATACAAAGCAGAACAGAAATCCCTTGGGCAATAACAGTCGCAATGGCAGCCCCGGCAACGCCCAGATGGAACTGGGTAATAAAGAGAATGTCTAAACCAACATTTAAGAGTGATGAGAAGATTAAGAACAATAAAGGCATGACACTATTGCCGATCGCTCTTAATAAGCCAGCTGCTAGGTTATACGCAAACATAATCGTTAAGAAGAGTATGATCCAAATGATATAACTATAAGCCTGATTGAAGACGTGATTTGGGACATTGATGGCATGCATCAATGGCTTAATGCCGATAAAGGCAAGGGTAGTGATAAGAACTGAAGAGGCAAGACCAATAACTAAGGAACCTGCCACACTTTTCTTGAGTTCTTCCTGATCACCGGAGCCAAAGGCTCTGGCGGTGACAATGGCTAAGCCATTGCCGATGCCTAAGGCAAAGCCGTTAATGAGATCGAAAACAGAATTGACACTGCCGATGGCGGCTAAGGCTGTATCACCGAGGAAACGCCCGACAATAAAAGTGTCCATAGTATTATATAATTGTTGGAAAACACTAGAGATGAGGATCGGAATGGCAAATAAGACGATGCTTTTAAAGATCGGGCCATGGATCATATCAATAGTTGTGTTTTTTAACTGGAATTTCTTTTCCATGAGAAACCTTCCTTCCTTTCATGTATGCTTTATATTGTAAACGTTTTAATTAGGGATATGTTCCCTTTTTCTTAATAAGAAATGATTTTCTTATGATTATAGTGGTAGGGATATTTGTGGTAAGCGGCTCATCAATCTGATATGTAATTCTGAACATAAGGATTAGAGGGAGGCAGATACCAGAATAAATCGACTGTGGCTGTATATAAGGCTACTTGTTTTTGTGAGATTAAAATATGGGAAATAAACAAAAAGAAGTGATATATTCTTTGAATTGAAGAAAAAGTATGTATAATAAGGATACACAAAAGGAGTGGATATCATGGCAGATAGAAAAATCCCTATTACAGGGCATACAGAATTAATTACTTTACTGGCGACACCAATTCGTCATAGTTTATCACCAACTATTCATAACGCAGCATTTGAGAAGCTGGGGATGGATAAGGTGTATTTGGTTTTTGAAGTCGGTCAGGATGGCTTAGAAGATGCCGTTAAAGGCTTAAAGGCTATGCAGGTAAGAGGCTGGAATGTCTCTATGCCTAATAAAACAGCTATTATTCAGTACTTGGATCAGGTTTCACCGGTCACGAAGTTATGTGGCGCGGTGAATACGGTTGTGAATGATAACGGTGTGTTAACAGGCACTTCAACCGATGGAACAGGATGGGTTCATGCCATTGAAGAAAACAGCGGCTCTATTAAAGGTAAGAAAGTTGTTTTATTAGGGGCTGGCGGAGCAGCCATTGCGATCTTAGCGCAGGCGGCTTTAGATGGCGCAAGTGAAATTGCGGTTTTTAATAAGAAAGATGCATTCTGGGACCGTGCTATGGAAAAGGTGCAGTTAATTGATCACGAAACTGATTGTCATGTGACTTTACATGATATCGATGACAAAGCTGATTTAAAGGCTTGTATTGACGCAGCGGATATTTTAACCAATGCGACAAGCGTGGGTATGAAACCGCATGAAGATACCTGCTTAGTGGAAGAAGAGGACTTACATGAAGGCTTAGTGGTAATGGATTGCGTTTATAATCCTAAGGACACGTTATTATTAAAACGAGCGAAGAAGAAAGGCTGTATTTGTGTTTCTGGTATTTATATGATGCTTTATCAGGGCGCGGCTTCTTTCAAGTTATGGACAGGGGAAGATATGCCTTTAGATTATGTGCGTGAGAAGATTGGTCTTTAATATTACTTGCATTTTTCGTTAAAACTTTGTATCATGCACTAAGGAATAAGGAAGGTGTAAACATGATAAAAATTATGTTATGCTGCGGAGCAGGGATGTCATCAAGCTTGCTTGTGACAAAGATGCAGCAGGCAGCGAGTGATATGAATGAAGATGTAGAAATCTGGGCGAATCCTATTTCTGAAGTTGTAGAACATCCAGAAGTTGATGTAATTTTACTTGGTCCACAGATTCAGTATGCTCAGAAATCAACGCAGAAGATTGTTGGAAAAGATATTCCGGTGATCAATATTGATTTCAGATCTTATGGACGTATGGATGGGGCTAGCGTTCTTAAGGCAGCTTTAAAAGCTTATCGTACTATTCATGAATAATGACTCTTGATTGAGTCATTTTTTTCATTGTGTTTGAAGAAAATATGGTATCATGAAGAAAAGGAGCGATGGATATGAAGAAGAGTATAATCAGTGTATTATTAACATTAGTCATGGTACTTGGGTTATCATCAGCTATTAAGGCTGAGACCTTAACTTTGAATGGCACAAAAGCGTATAAGTATAGTTTAGAAGAAGGCATCTATATGATGGATTTAACCGCTAATGCTAATACCACAGCGCAGTTCTATACAAGTAAAAAAGAAGCGAAGAAGGGTTATGGTATTACGGGGATTGGTGATAGTTATATCAATGGCCGGGCTCATACAAAGAAACAGGTTGCTTTTACGGTTGATGAGAAGGGAACTTATTATTTGAGTCTTTCAACGGAATCAAGTCATGTGCAAGTAGATGTCAATGTCTATAAAGCAGATGTTGGCGGCATATTAACGAATGGTCAGCCTTTGCTTGGAACTTCCAATGCGGATAATAAAACAATTGCGTATTATCAGTATAAGATGAAGAAAGATGGTTACGTATCATTATCTATTGATGGGATTAATGATTTATCATCGAATGTGATTGTCTGTGATCAAACAAAGAAAGCCATGCATTACTGGGCTTATGGATATACCGATTCACGCTCTTTAGGGGCGATTGCTTTAAAGAAAGGGACATATTACTTCGCGGTGAAGTCTTATGATCCTGTTTATAATATTACCGCTACCGCTACAAGTCGTAAGATTACGGGTGGCTTAAAGAAAAAGAAAGCCAAGACGATCAAAAGAAAGAAAAACTATAAAGGCATAGTAGCTTTAAATGGTTCTACTTCATGGTATAAGTATAAACTGACGAAAACGAAAGCTTTGTCAATGTCATTTACCGGTACAAGCTTCTATGGCGGTTCTGCTGGTGGTATGAATATTACTGTTTATAAGGGTAAACAAAAACTAGGAACTCAAACCTTTATGGAAAATACGCAATCAGCGACCCAGTCTTATGTCATCAGTCATGGTAAGACTTATGGCAAAGCCGATGCAGGGACTTATTATATTAAGATCACCAATTATAAAAAAGGCTGTGGCATCTATCAGTTCAGCCTCAATTAACCTCATGACATATGAGGTTTTTTAAATTATTATCATTATTTTACATATTGTAATAAATATGAGTTATAATACGCTGTAGGAGTAGGAGGTTGTAAAAATGAATGCATATTTATTAAATTTAAAAGTAAATGGTATAAAATCTATTGAAAAAGAAGTTGAATTATCATTTTATAATAAACGAATAAGTAAAAATTTTGATCCAGAAGATTACCGAATTAAAGCAATATATGGAGAAAATGGATCAGGGAAAACTGCATTAATTACAGCAATTAAAATTGTTCAAGATATGTTTCTAAATACGCATTATTTAATGCAAGAGAACACACAAATTTTGCTTGATGAATTGATTAATAAAAAAATAAAAAAAATGTGTGTAGAATTAGAAATCCTATTTCGCATGAAATCTAATAAAATTGAAGTGTATAAATATGAGATTGTTTTATCTAAAAATACATTAGATAGCTATATTATTAGTTATGAATCTCTTTGGCATAAGAATGGGAATACTCCGACAAATAATTATCATGAAATTTATACGGTTCATGGAGGAGAAATTAGTAAAATAAAATCTGAAGATTACTATACTAAATTGATTAAAGATAAAACAACAAATCTTTTGAAAATTCAGCCACTTGCCTTAGAAGCATGGCTTTTGCTTATTGGAGGAAATGGAGATTTAGAAAAAATAAACAGCTTTCAGTATCATATTATTAATTTAATGATATTTTTTCTTACTACTAGCATATTTTTAAATGAAGAAGACCAGCATTCATATTATTCTCTTATAAAAAAAATAAAGAATAATGAGGTTAATTTATTGAATAAGGAAAAAGGTATTTTAAATGATTTTATAGACTATTATGTTACTAAAAATCATTATTATGTTGCTAAAGAATCTTTTGATAAATTTCAACATAAGATCAAATACATGACTCGTTTTATCTCTATTTTTAAAAAAGATTTAATTGATATAGAAATTGAAAAAAGAGAGGATAAAAACTATTATGATTGCGAACTTGTTTTCGTTTATCCAGATTATCGTATAAGTCTAGAATTTGAAAGCACGGGCATAAAACGGTTAACAAAGTTATATGAATGTTTGAATGATGCTGATCATGAAAAAATTGTTTTTGTTGATGAAATCGATACAAATATTAATAGTATTTATTTGAAAAAATTAATCGATTATTTTATTCGATATGGTAAGGGTCAACTTTGCATGACTTTACATTCACTTGAACCAATGGAAGTATTAAAAGAAAATAAACTTTCAATTGATTTTTTAACAACTAATGGGATAAAGACTTGGATTCCGCATGGTAATGCAAGTCCAGAAAATTTTTATCGTTTTGGAATGGTTGATGGATTACCACTTAATATTGATGCGGAAGATTTTCTTGGAGTATTTGATTCGGATGAGGGGGAAAGTGATGAGTAAACAAATCATTTTTTGTGTTGAAACGAATGGAAAAGCGCGAACCGATATTGTCTATATAAAGGATACGATTCGTAAATTTTATAATGATTATTCTGGTATTAATTTTGAATATGTTCCTATGGGAACTAAAACGGCTTTTAATAATAAAAAAACGAAAGCAGATATTCGTAAATATATAAAGAATAATCCCAATGGAACAAGCCATATTGTTTATTGTATTGATACAGATCAATTTGAATGTAATCAAGAACAGCTTAAACTAAATAAGTCAATAGAAGATTTTTGTCTAAGAAATGGTTATAAATTGATTTGGTTTTGTCATGATATTGAAGAAGTTTATATAGGCAAAAGTGTTCGTAACAAGGATAAAGTATCTATTTCAAAAAGATTTAAACGAAAAGGTGAAATAGAAAAAGTAGATGAAAATAAATTACGAAAAGACCAACAAACGAGTGGACATAGCAATATTTTAAATGTTATTGATAGCTGCTTAAAATAGAATTTGAAGTCTCTAAGAGCAATACCAAATGGTTGTTGCTCTATTTTTTTATTTAAATACGCACTTGTGATATTTCCCTTTTTACTCACATGTTTTACCTGTGTTAGCGGGGTATAGTGAAAGCAGGAGATAATATGAAGTGACCTCCCTAAGAGTTGTCAAACTGTGAATTTATACTCATAATAAATAGTAGCAAAAAATAAAAGAGTTATCA
>OCTW013389079.1_pt1 | contig 20528 bp, 21 predicted proteins | sample 1539671 | NCBI WGS metagenome assembly OCTW01 (sample SAMN02144230, study PRJEB22623) | gut metagenome | biome: sheep rumen | host: Ovis aries | place: New Zealand
TGATGGAATTTCCAGTAGAAGGAACGGGTATTGCATTACACACAATGTTAATTGATGCTGCCACTGGCGTATTAGTAGCCCAGAAATTGATTGGATTACCCACTGATTTTTCACGGCGATTGATTACAGCGATTCAAAATCAGCCGGAGGTCAAGAATTATTATCAACAAGCAGGTTGGGTTCAAGCAATGTGGACTACAGAACAATTAGTAAAGGAGTCTGAACATGAAAACACGCACAGTCATTGAGCAACCTTTAATCACACTTTATTATAGTGCTTGGAACACACCGCCTGTCTATCTCGATATTTTTTCTCAGGATTTGAGAAAGGCAGATATTGGAACAGAATTTTCGCCGTCTGCTACCACTACATGTGGACGAGCAGTAGATATCGAAAGTTTGACAGTCGTGTATCGTGACGAGTACGGCGTGTCTTGTCTGCTCCGCAGGTGGGGGACGGAAGATACGCCATCCGCAGAACCGTGGGAATCGAAACCAGAACTGATCTGGTTTGAGTTACGTCCTAAAAAGTCGTGGGAACCGGAGTTAGAATCAGATTAAGATTGGATTGCATCATTCAAAACATCGCTCATTAGTGAGCGATGTTTTTGATAGGTGAGAAAAGTTTTTAATTTTGATGTTGACAAATTAAAAAATTGTGTTATAATATAATAAACTTATTGAATCAGTTGGAGGGAATTATGTTATCAAAGTATTGGACGTTCTACAATCCGCATCCTAAAAAGAAGCTGGTTCCGGATTGTGTAAAACGTACTGTGTGCCGTGTGACCGGCATGGAGTACATGGCGGTGCAGCGGATGCTGAATCGCATTAAAAGAGAGATCGGAGCAGAGTCCTTCAAATCGAAATCAGTTGGAATCGAATTGGCTCGGCGCAATGGATGGGAACACATCGAGTGTCAGACAGATGGTGAGACATTTTGCAAGGAACATCCTACGGGGAAATATATCTTACAAATGCCCCGGCATTGGGTGGCCTGCGTGAATGGTATGTTGTATGATACATGGGATACGACATCTCAGGAAGTAACAGAAGCGTGGATTGTAGAAAAATGAGAGGAGAATAATTATGTTAGAGAGACTTGTTGTTGGTGGTTTCCTGTATGGTATTGGCAAATTTTTTGAGACGAAACCAACCCCGTCCCACACTATGGCTGAACTTGAACGAGAGTGGAGCTTTGATGGTCAGGTAGAGCAGGCACAGAAGGTACGTTTGAACACACTCAAGTATATGCTTTGTGACCGCTGCGCTTATTATGACATTCTGAAAGTTGTATTTCCTCCGGAAATGCACTCTCTGAATGAAGACGCATATAAAGACGCACTTAAAAACACAGGATTGTCAGTTCCAGAACTTATCACTTGGCTGGCTAATATTTGGCTGCCGAAAAGCTACGTCGGGGAAGACTGTCTGGGCACTTTCCTTTATCGGTATAATGGTAAAGTTCAATGGTGTATGTACAACAGAGGTAGCAACAAAACAGATGACATTTTTGATCTCTACTGTAATAAGGCATTCTTGATCCCGCTGTGCCGAAAGAATGAATTCATAAATCATCCAGATTATTCTATTCCCGAAAACTCTTATGTTACGAGCAACTTATATTATTTTGACGTAGATGCCGACGAACTTATGAACAGATTTACTTACGAAGAGCATTGCCGGATGTTGGATATTGTCTTTGGGGAAGGATGGCGCGAGATTGAAGATCGTGCATTTGCAATCCAAAAAGTAGAGTTCCGTCCTGTTGTAGATGTATCGAAGTGGGGTAAGCGCAAGCGCAAAAAGTTCAGAGAGGATATGATTACAGGAAAAGTCGATCCGTCGATTGCCTATGTGGATGCTGATGGGAAACTGTATCGTGTAAATAAATAATATACAGATAGATAATAAGATGAGATTAAAATAGGAGGGTTTAACATGTATATTGTAAAAACTCAGCAGGAACGCACTCGATTTGCACAAGTAGTCCGTCGATTCAAAGAATCATCTGATGTCGTTGACCTTGTGTTGCATGATGATTATTTGTATGTAAATGTTTATGCTGACAATTCTTTTGTAGTTATCTACGATGACGACTTCGATCAGGACGGCGCACGACTTGGTATTGTTCGTGTATCGTCTGATACACAGGCTGAGAAAGGCTATGGTATCAGCAGACAGTTAGAACAGATTAGAACCTTTGCAAATGATAAAGACTATGTATTATGTTCTATTGGTTTTGACCTCGGCATTTCCGGTGATAATCATAAGGAATTGATCGACCGGTGCAATGGAAATGTCAAACCAAAGGATTTCTTTAAGGATGTTCGTCCAGCTCTGCATTTTACTTTGTCCCAGCTCAACGAACATAATAAGATTTTAGCTTGTGAGCCTTCTCGACTTTGGCGTGAAAATGATATGACAGGCAGCATGATCCGATTTTTAATTATGTGCGCTGGTTCGGACTTAGAATTTGCTGAATCACCAAAGATTACACTATACGAAACAAATAGTACGGTACATCTTTCCAATATGATCCTTTACAATATCGCGGATTTTGACCGCCGTACTCTGGTTAAAAGAATGTATGATGGACGAAAGAGAAAGGCAGCCACCGGTAAAAATGTAACAGGTAAATTTGCTTTTGGTTATCAGGGAAACAGACTGGGGGAACAGTGGGTGTACGAGCCAGAAGCAGAGATTGTCCGTGATATCTTTGCATATCATGAAGAACAGATTCCAAACAAGGAAATTGCCGATATCTTAAATTCTGAGAACAAGTTGAAGCGTGGGGGCAAACAGTGGATACAGCAGGATATTTACCGGATCATTAACAATCCTTTGTATCATGGATGGAGAATTTATGGTGATACGAAAACCTTTATGGAGAATCTTGTCATTGTATAGAGGTGGATTTAACTTGACAAGATGAAACGGGATGATTATAATTATATTGGGTGATTTTAATGGAGAACACGAAAGAATTAGCAAGAGTATTTGCGTATTATAGTTCAGAACATCAAATGCGACAGTTGCTCATGGCGCAGTTAGTGAACACGGGGGCAATTACGCGAATGGATTTGCACACTATTTTTGCTACTACGACACAGATCGAGAAGTGTAATCCTGCTGTGGTAGCACTGGTTTACAAGAAAATGTGGGAGAACGATAAGTCTCGTATCCCGCAGCCCGAACACTTTTTCGGGCAACAAGAATTGATGGATGCGATGACTTTAACATCTCGTTCCACTTTGAGCAATTTCCCTGTTACGTTTGAGCACGTAGTGCAATTATCTGCTCATGACGAATATTTGTTTACGTTGAACCTAACTCAAATTCAGGAACTTGCTCTAAACAAAGTTATTCATGTTCGGTCAGACATGCAACGTGAGAGTGAGATCATTAAGTATAATGATGCACGCATTCCATGTGTAAAGTTTTCAGAGGAAAAAGTTAAAGAAATTTCAGAAAACCTTTTGCGTGGGAGACAACATCCTAATACGTTGCGGTTTCATTTAATACCTGACGGAGATAAATCTTTTGAATATAATCCGGACAAAGCTACTATAACTATCTACAAAGGATTATTAGCCAATATTGACGGCAATCATCGTGTCAACGCCATTCTGGACGCGCTTTATGTTAATCAAACTATTGGCAATGCGTATCGTATGCCGATCATCTTAACGGTTGGAGCACCTCTTGTAGCGAGAGAGATCATCGTACAAGAGGAGCAGCGAACACCAATTGCCGCAGAACATGTTGAAAGTTTTAAGGTCACAGAAGGGAATCGTATTGTAGCTCAACTAAAAATGGATCAATCTTTGTTGACTTGTTTTCGGTTTTGTACGAGTTTTGACCAGTCTACGAACGGGGGAGGAATGTTCGTAGAATCTGTGGTCGGTGATGCTATTGTAAAATCATTTCAAATTAAACGCAAACTTCGACCTGTTGAATTAGATGAACTCGCCAAATATATTGCGGAGACATTCGAGGATATATATTATTTAGTCGATGCTCGGTCGCCGGATTATTTTACAGATTATTTTTTGCATCCAGATTATATTATGTCCAACACTTACTTTGCGTATGGAATGGCATACATTGCAGCACAGTTACGTGCGGTTGGCGACTTTGTTGATACCAGCGAGTTGCGTGCTAAATGGGTGAACGCTCTTGATCTGAATAAGAATATGGGGAGACGGTATGTAAACTTTGCAGCACACGCTACTAATTTTGTGCGAGAGGTACAGCCGGTAGAAATTAAGTAAGGGGGGATGAAATGAATACCAAGAGAAAAGAGCAGTTTATTGCTGAACAAGGCTTTAGTGGATCAATGAACAAAGCTGTTGTGTCGTTCTTTAGACAGGCGGCAGTGTATGAGGATTATTTTCAACTTGATCTGTGTGAGTTTGCACTTCCCCAATACATCGAAATGTTTGCGGGGTATAAGTGGGTAAACGCTAGTACATTTAATGTATATCGAAGTTGGATTAAGCGGTATGTTAAGTGGTGTATTGCACATGGGCATACCGATTCGCCTGCGGCGATTGAAAGGGTGGATCTTCGACTTGTTGCCGCGTCTGTAAGCCGTTCGGTATTGTATGCCGACGAAAACGATTTTTTAGAAACGATTCGTCAAGTGTATGGTGGTGATACCGTCGATAGCAGCTCTGACCGTTATAACATGGTTAGGACTTTTTGGTATCTGGCATGGCTTGGATTTACTAGAGATGAAGCTGTTTTAATCACGAAGACGGACGTAAAAGATACAAGTATTGAAACTAAAAGTTGGAGCGTATATAATATCAATCCTAAGATTATGGATGTAATTAAAGATACTGCTAACACAACCGAGACAACTATTTACGCAGACACGCCACGCGGACTCGCAGCTAGAACGCGCATGTATGTAGATAGTCCTTATTTGCTGCGTCCGTTAAAACGTAATGGTAATTCTGCTACTGTATATTTACCAGTTGCAACTATGGATACATGGACGAGCGTAGCAAAGAAGCTGCAAAAAGAAAATGTTCCAATTATAAGCCCATACCGGACAAAATCAATTATATACCGCAAGATTTATATGTGTGGTAGATTTAATGCAATGAGAGAATGGGAAGTAGAACATAATTGTAAAGTTACGACAGATAATGCGTTAGAGTGGGGCGTGTTAACTCGACACGTTAATGAACAGAATGAGATCCGCGAGTCCATGTATAATTTTCTACGAACATATTATAGATGGAAACACGATTTTTGGGAACAGTAATTGTCCCGAACCGCCCGATGATGGGCGGTTCATTTTTATTAAAAACTTTTTTCAAAAAAGTGTTGACAACAAGATAATGATTTGATATAATAATTTTCAGATAAGAGAGTTTAACAATATGCCAGCGAAGGTACAGCAGGTTCACAGCCTGCCGTTGGCACCACAAGTCGTGCCGAAAGGTACTCTCTAACACACCTCTCTCTTTCATGGGTAACACCCCTATTCTCCATTTTCATTTGACAAGAGGATTTAATGTGCGCAACCTCCCCTTAATTGCGGTATCCTTGAAAGCGCACGCCGCAATATGCGTCTTTGGTGGAATCGGCATACACGACAGTCTCAAAAACTGTTTTTTGCGAGTTCGAGTCTCGCAGGACGCACCATTTATATTGCCCTATCGCCAAGTTGGTTAAGGCACTAGACTTTGACTCTAGCATCGCAGGTTCGAGTCCTGCTAGGGCAGCCACTCACTTTTGTGGGAAATATTTTTATAGGAGGTTTTTAATTGGGCAAAGCAACATTGACGGCTTTATCTCAGATTCAATCCGAGTTAAAAGCTCCAAAAGGACAATGGAATGAATTCGGCAAGTACAACTACCGCTCCTGTGAGGATATCATGGAAGCGGTTAAACCATTGCTGAAACAATATCACGCCGTTATGACTGTATCAGATAGCGTGGTGCTAATTGGCGAACGATACTATGTCCGATCAACCGTCAAGTTCCAATCTCTTGATGATGACGAAAGCGTTTCCGTTATTGCGTTGGCACGAGAGTGTGCAACCAAAAAGGGTATGGATGAATCACAGGTTACAGGTAGTACGTCCTCTTATGCTAGAAAATATGCGTTGAGCGGATTGTTTGCTTTAGATGACCAGAAGGATGCAGATGCCCCGACACCCCGTCGCCGCAATCGAAACGCTACCACTCTTGATGTTTCTCCGGAATTGCAACAGGCGCGACAAGAAATTGTAAACTTCGGAAAGATACTGTTTGATAAGGGTGTCAGTCGGGAACGTGTGTATCAGATAATTGCGGAAAATAATGGCGGTAAAAAGCGGCCGCAATCCATTGGCACAGTTGAAGACTGTAAGAAGATTTTAGCCAAGTTAAAGGAGTTAAAGTAATGGCACTGTGGTTCAATGACACATACTTCACCGTCTGGGATAAGAGAAAAAATGATAGCGGCACTGTATCTTTGCTGATTTCTAATTCATCTAAAAATAAAGCAGGTGAGTGGAATCAAGATTTTCGCGGCTGGGCAACTCTTGCCGGAGCAGCTAAACCCTTTGCAAATGTTCAACTGCCAGACAGCAGCGAGAACAATGCTCGTCCGGTAAGAATTAAAGCCAATGGATATATGAGAAATCACTATGACAAAGAATACAAAAAGACTATGTGGTATCTTACATTGACTCGTATTGAAGCATTAGACGCCCCCAACAATAGCCAGTCTGAGGACGATGATGATTGGTGTTAAACCATACTGAAAAAGACTGTACAAGGAAATTTGAAAACTTTCGGTGGTCTTTTTCGAGTGTGAATACATATCGCAACTGTCCGTTCTGTTTTTTCTTATCGTATTTACAATATCCTCCATTGACTCGTGCAGAGAATGCTTTTGCACAATGGGGTTCGTTTATGCACAGTTTATACGAACGATTTTATAAAGGCCAAATTGATTTCTTTGATGCGTGCGACGAGTACGAACAGAAATATAAAGAAAAGATTACAGTGCCATTCCCCGCAAATGCTTATGTTGATTTAGGTAAACGCTATTATCAATCTGGATTGGATGCACTAGAACGATTCTCTGACCTGCCTGATAATTTAGAGATATTGGAAATCGAGGGCAAAATCAGCATTACAATCAAAGACATCCCCTTTATTGGGTTTGCAGATTTAATTCTGAGAGACAAAGAAAAAGATGAAATTATAGTAATAGATCACAAATCAAAATCTAAATTTGCATCTGCAACAGAACAAAAAAAGTATGCTAGACAGTTATATTTGTATTCCTTATATGTTAAAGAAAAGTACGGCAAATATCCCTCGCAACTTGTGTTCAACATGTTTCGGGTTGGTAAGATTGTAAAAATCCCTTTCAACCAAAAGGATTTAGATGAAGCTGTGCAGTGGTTTGTAGATACCGTAAGTGATATCTATATGGATTTAGATTTCTTTGACAAGATTTATCTGGAATACCAGAATACAGGAAAAGACATAGCGAAATTTAATCAACAGGATTTTTTCTGCAATACCTTGTGCAGCGTTCGAGAATACTGCGAAAGGTCAAAAAGTGAATGATCGTTGATAAAGAAAAAATCGCACAAGCAAAAGAGAAGTTAGGAGATCAAAACGCTGTATTGATGGCGCAGATGCTTGATTTACAGAAGTTTGACGCTAAGAACTTCAAAGGGCTGTGCCCGTATCACGATGAGGACACACCCTCTTTTGTATACAATAAAAAAAATTATACATATCATTGTTTTGGTTGCGGTAAGACCGTAGATATTGTCGAAGTAATGATGCAACAAGGAAAAACTTTTATCGAAGCGGTTCAAAGTTTATTCCAAGAAGCCGATGTTAAATATAATTTCGGAGAATACGGGATAAAGACGAGAAGAACATATAGATATCCCCACAGAGAGGATAACGGACATAAAGATAAAGTTTATTCCTACTTAGCAACTCGCCAAATTTCCTCTACAACCGTAGATTATTTAGATATTTGTCAAGACCATAACGGCAATTGTGTATTTCACTATTATGATACCAATGATGTATTAACAATGGTAAAGTATCGCCCTGCACGTAAAGTTCGTAAAGGAGAAAATAAAACTTGGTGTCAAAAAGGTGCTGATACCGCGCCGTTGTTATTCAATATGAATCGCGTAACAACTACATCCCCTCTTCTTATTACAGAAGGAGAGCTGGATTGTGCTGCTGCCATTGAATCTGGATACTTAAATACTGTCAGTGTGCCTTTGGGCGCCCATAATTTTCACTGGATCGAAGAAAATTGGGAGTGGTTGGAACAATTTGATAGTATTATCTTATGTTCAGATAATGATGACGCGGGCGACAACATGCGCAAAGAAGTTATCAATCGCCTTGGTTCTTGGCGCACAAGGTTTGTCGAAATCCCCTTGCAAATCGACGGCAAAAATATTAAAGACTTAAATGAATTACTGTACTTTGGCGGTCAACAGGCAGTGCTCGATGTAATTATCAATGCAAAAGAGACGCCAGTTGATTCCGTAGTCGATTTTTCTGACATCCAAGGCTTGGATTTGTCAGAAATGGATGGTATTCGTACAGGATTCGATGCTTTAGATCGGTCGCTGTATAAATTATTTTATGGAACTTTAACAATCCTGACCGGTATTAACGGTTCAGGTAAAAGTAGTTTCTTGACACAACTTATTTGTCAGTGCATGGAGCAAGACAAGAATGCTTTTCTTTATTCTGGAGAGCTGCCAAATTATCAGACAAAAAATTGGCTGAATTTTATTTTAGCAGGCCGGTACAACGTAAATGAATATCAAGATGCTGCAAGCGGCATTGTATATCACCGGGTCAGAAAAGATATTCAGCCTGTAATGGACGCCTTTTATCGGGGCAGATTGTTTATCTACAAAGACGCTTACAGTCATAAAGCAGATGATATTTTAGAATCCATGGAGGCTAACGCTAGAAAGCATGGATGCAAGCTGTTCATTATTGACAATCTGACATCCGTATCTCTTGGCAATACAAAGGCAGATAAATATGAGAATCAAGAAGCATTCATCAATCACCTAATTACTTTTGCTACCAAGTTTCAAGTTGCAGTTGTATTAGTAGTTCATCCTCATAAAATTGATACAGTCCGCAGGTTGAATAAGATGGATGTACAAGGTATTTCCGCAATCATTGACTTGGCTCATCGCATTATTAGTTTATATCGTGTACAAGAGTCTGACCGGTCTGCACGTAAATACAACGGGAGAGAGCTGCCTGCGCTCGAAGGCGACGTTGTGTGCGATATCTTAAAAGATCGTATGAAAGAAAATGAGGGTAAAGCAATTTCTTTCTTTTATGATGTGCCATCTCGCAGGTTTTTTACTAATGAGAAGGACTTATATTATCAGTATAGTTGGGATAAGGTTGACCACTCTCAACAAACCGATCCTCTTCCAGTTCCTCAACTATCCGAACGGCCATTTTGATGTTTTAGTCTCTACACTTCTGTGATAATGTCGCGGAGGTGTAGAGCATCTGACATAAAATAATGAGATTATATCAAAACTATCATAAACATACTCACTATACCAATCCTCTAATATCGGACAGTATTGCAACGTATGAGGATTATGCTAGACGAGCCAAAGAATTAGGTCATCAAATTATCTCTTCTTGTGAACATGGGTATCAGGGGAGATATATTGAATGTTATAACTTAGCAAAACAATATGGTTTGAAATTTTTATTTGCTGCTGAAGCATATTGGGTTATAGATCGTACCGCTAAAGATGATACGAACTGTCACATTATTCTAACAGCATTAAATGAATCTGGACGTAGAGATATCACACGTATCTTATCAGAGGCAAATAAGACCGGATTTTACAGCCGTCCTCGTGTTGATATAGAACTGTTGTTATCTCTTAACCCAAGCAATGTTATCATAACAACTGCTTGTGTTGCGTTTTGGAAGTATGACGGCATTGATGATATATTGCTTCTGCTATGGAAACACTTTGGTAATCATCTATTTTTAGAAGTGCAATATCACAATACACCGGCGCAGCAACAATTAAACGCGCATATTCGTGATCTGCACCGGCAATATCAAATCCCGTTAATCATGGGATGCGATTCGCATTATATTGAAGAACAAGCCGACAAAAATAGAACTGATTTTTTAGTTTCAAAAGGCATCAATTATCCAGACGAAGAAGGATGGTATTTAGATTACCCTGACGGAGATACAGCTTATCGACGTTTTGTTGACCAAGGTGTTCTTTCCGGGGCAGAAATTGAATCCGCTATTGAAAACACAAATATTTTTTTACAAGTAGAAGAATACGATAGCCCCATCTTTAACAAAGAGGTTAAACTTCCAAGTATTTATCCTAATTGGACACAATCTGAACGTGACGCAGAATACCAACGTTTAGTAATGGCTAAATGGGATGAATATAAACAAGAAGTCCCACCTGTAAAACATCAGTTATACAAACAAGAAATAAAAAAAGAGATTGACAGTGTAATTGAATGTCATATGTCAGATTATTTCTTAACCAACTACTATATCATTAAACGTGGCAAAGAAAAGGGGGGCGTTCTCACCTCAACCGGCAGAGGTAGCGCAGTTTCTTTTATCACAAATAAGTTGTTGGGATTCACTGAGGTTGATCGTATTGTGGCTCAAGTCACTATGTATCCCGAACGATTCATGACGGCCACTAGAATTTTAGAATCAGGTTCAATGCCTGATATTGATTTCAATATTGGTACATTGGCACCATTTGAAGAAGCGCAGAAGGAAATTCTGGGCGATAAACATGCGTACCCAATGATTGCTTACGGAACAATGAAGAAATCTGGGGCATGGAAGATGTATGCTAAAGCGAACAATGTCTCATTTGAGACAGCTAATGCTGTATCTAAGCAAATTAAGAAGTATGAAGATGCACTTAAATATGCCGAGGAAGATGAGCGCGATTCGATCTTTATTGAAAATTATGTTGATGCTCAATATTTAGATATTTACCGAGGCAGCGAAGCATATTTGAGTACAATTGTTTCTTGGTCGCCTGCGCCTAGTGCATTTCTGTTGTATGCAGGAGACATTGAAGAAGAAATTGGATTGATTCGTATTGGCGGCAAGTTATGTTGTTTGATGGATGGTCATTGGGCAGAGGAAAACTCCTTCCTTAAAAATGATTTATTACAAGTTACTGTTGTAAAAGTCATTGATGAGACTTTCCGTGAAATTGGCATCCCTCGTATGAGCGTATCTGAGTTGTTGCGCGCTTGCCCAAGTACGGATCGAGCATGGGATACTTACAAAAAAGCATGTACTTTAGGGGTTAATCAAGTAGAACAGCCCGGAACGTCGGCTCGTGTGGCGACATTTGCGCCTAAAAATATTTCGGATTTATGTGCGTTCATTGCCGCAATTCGTCCAGGTTTCAAATCAATGTACAAAATATTTGAATCTCGTAAGCCGTTCCAATATGGTATTGCATCGTTTGACCAGTTGATCCAGACAGAATACATGCCAAACTCTTTTGTGTTGTATCAAGAACAAGTAATGGCTACGTTGAATTACGCAGGTATCCCGATGACTGAATGTTATACTGCTATTAAAAACATTTCCAAAAAACGTGTTGAAAAAGTCATTGCCCTTAAAAACACCTTTATGGATGGCTTTATAAAAATCTTACAAGATAATGAGCATTTATCTAATGTTGAAGCAGTAGAAGCAGCCGAAAAAGTCTGGCAGATCATTGACGATAGCAGCCATTATTCATTTAATGCAAGTCATGCGTATTGCGTTGCTCTGGACAGTTTATATTGTGCGTGGTTAAAACAACATTACCCATTACAATTTTACGGCGCGTACATCCGTATCATGACAGAAGGCGGTAAAAAGAAAAAGGCTCAAGCAGCCCAAGCAGAAGCTCAATCTTATTTCCGTATTAAATTTCCTCCGTTCCGGTTCGGGCAAGATAACTCAAAGATTGCAGTAGATGTAAATGCGCGGTCGATCTATATGCCATTGCAGTCTATCAAAAATTTCAATGCAAAAACTGCTGTATTGTTATCGGAGATCAGGGATAAAAAGTATACATACTTTTCTGATTTATTGATGGAACTTCGTCCGTATTCTGTCACCGAAAAGGTCACTAAACAATTAACATACATTGATTATTTCGATCAGTTTGGCAATCAGCGCGAATTGCTTTCGATTATAAATATGTGTGTCGATTTTGGATACGGAGAAAAATCAACTATACGACAAACAAATTTAGATGCGTCCCCGTGGAAAGATATCATTCTCGCACACTCTACTAATATCGGCGTCAGAGGGAATGTTCTCAAGACATATACATTCACAAGTTGTATTGATATTATACATGCAGCAGAAGATGCTATTAAACAAAAGGGAATGCAAGACCTTGATCTCAAGGTTAAAATTCAAAATCAATTAGATGCGTTAGGTTATATCAGTGTTCAAACGAATAAAGAATGTGACCGCCGTTTGTTGGTTGTTTTGGAAATCTTTCCGTTGTTAAGTAAAACAACACAAGAGCCATGGGCTTATGCGATCAACACGCAGTCAATTGGTTCTGGTGTGCGGGGACACATGACAATCAAAGCAAGTGTATATGATAGACAGCCGTTACAGGCTCACAGTATTATATATGCTGACAATGTAACAAAAAATTATAAAGGTTATTGGTACTTAAATAAATACACACTGCGAGGTTAAAATGGAAAATTGCAAACTTGTTTATTCTCATATAAACGATGAAAATTATTCGGTGCTCGATGGCACCCCCGAAGATATGCTGTATGGCATTGCCCATTTAATTGCTACTTTTGTCTCTGAATTATTTAATGACGAGTCTGAAATGAGCAGATCAGACGTAGAACTTCTGCATTCCGCAACGAATGAATATCTGTCACATGCGTCTAAGATTATACTGGATGAATTGATTAAAGAACAAAATGAACTTGACCGAGACGAAAAACCTTGGTTAAATATATAAAAGGGGATTTTGCATTGAATATTTCAAAGAAGTGCCAAAAGGCAAAACCTATCTTTGATCCTGAACGGCAAATGATCGAAGAGAAGTTGCCGGAAATTGGTCGCATTCCAGATGGTTGTTGGATCGTAGGAGGTAGTATAAAATATATTTATTTGGACATCTATTCGGATACATATTGGGTTAAATTCAAATGTGAGAACGGTGGGAAATTTGTTATCTTAAAAGACAACAGACATGAGTTCTCAGATTATAAACAAATGTCCATTGAAGAAACTATCGCCCACGAAAAAGAGCGGCTAGAAAAATATTACGATTTTTGCGTGAATCGGTTAGTTGACTTTATTAAAAGCCATCCCGATTACATTTATATCAGGTCACACTCAGGAGGAAAGGATAGCAACCTGATGAGATCGGTCTGGTTAGACGCTGAACAGAGGTTAGATTTCCCACCCAAAGGCGAATGGATATTTTATAACACAACAAACGAAACTGCTGATGTATACAAAGATATCAAAGCAATGGGAATTCGGATTATCAATCCAGACAAACCATGGCGTAAATGGTTAGAAGGGAATAATTATATGTTCCCCACTGTAGTTCGTCGGTCTTGTTGCACGACATATAAAGAGGGGGCAGGCAAGAAACAATTCGATCACAACAAACCGATATGTATGGTGATGGGAATACGCAATACAGAATCTATCAAGCGATCTCAATATGAATTTTATATGGATTATAAGTTTGATGTGTTGCATCTCGGCTCCTCCAATTTGCCAAAAAAATGGTCGAAACTTGCACCAATTATTGAGTGCGAAACAGTAGATGTATGGTTGTTGACGCTATTAAAAGAAATCCACATTAACCGCCGATACAAGTTAGGTAGTATGCGTGTGGGTTGTGTGATTTGTCCGTTTTCCAGTAATTATGCTGATGAAATAACCAAGACACACTACAAAGAGCAGTGGCGTTGGTTTGCTGAAGCTATTACAAAAAATTACAATAATTATAACTCAGCTGCATTAGGGTGGAGTTTACAAGAATGGATAAGTGGAGCATGGAAGAGGATGGAATCCAAAAATCATTCTATTGCTCATCGTAAACCGACACCTGAAAACATTAAATTGTTAGCAGATATTAAAGGTATTTCGGAGGACATGGCAAAAAAATATTTTGGTGCAACGTGCGGCACATGCGGTAAACGCTGCAATGAAGTAGAAGTTGCTATGTTCTATAAAGTATTTGGTCGATTTGAAGGGGTAGAAGACCATCGAAAGCCTTTATGCGTGAAATGTTTTTGTGCGCAAACAGGAATATCAACTCATGATTATTGGGTAAAAGCAAAAGAATTTTCCGAAGAAGGATGCCCACTATTTTGATGTACTCTAAATATTTTTAATAAAAGTTTTTAACTTTTTTCAAAAATATGGTTGACAGCGGCAGGTAGATATGGTATTATATTTACAGAGGTTAAAACCTCTTATATCTACTCGCTGCTGTGGTGAAATCGGCAGACACAAGGGACTTAAAATCCCTCGCTGGCAACAGCATACCGGTTCAAGTCCGGTCAGCAGCACCAATCACCGTAAGGTGAAATATTTTTGAAAGGCTCCTAAGTGGAGTTCCACATACTGACAGCCGGGAAAGACCGGCAACACATGCCACTATTAGCGATACAGGCAGAATACATGTGGTGCAAGTCCACAGTGGCATATCTCATATCTTTTTTCTTATCTTTCCCCTCCAAATCTCCGGAGAGTGGCAACACGCTCTCCGGAACTTCTTTAACGCAGCCTGAAAGGAGGTATCTATAATGGGTCTATTGCATGAGCTAATTAGAGCGCGTGAGATCGAATTGTCGCAAACCAAGATTGCAAATCATTTGTTGTCTCACAAACGACACTAACCGCAACATAATGGTTGAGCATCAAATCCCATTGCTGTCGCTTTGGGATGGCTCAACAAGAATATGTCGCCGTAGCTCAATCGGCAGAGCAACCGCCTTTTAAGCGGTGGGTTGGGAGTTCAATCCTCTCCGACGGCACCAGCGCCCACATGGGCGTACAATCCTTCTATTTTCTCCTTTTTGATAGTCTCCTGCATATCTCACTTTGTCCTCCGATTAGAAAAATCCAAGTAATCCCCGTCCAAAACTTGTGAGTGTGCAGGAGATTATATGGGGGTATAGCTCAGTTGGTAGAGCATCCGGCTCATAACCGGACGGTCACGGGTTCAAATCCCCTTGCTCCCACCATTATTGCACATCTATGGCGTGGTATAGGATTGGCTGCTGATAGCATGTGCCAGATGCTTCAGCAAGAAAGTTCGAGTCTTTCTCACGCCGAACGATTCTATTTTTCATTTCCTGTTTTCCTTTCTCAGCGTTGCTTGCCTAGTGTTTTGTTGGATACTAGGTAGGCAGCGCAACCGCTCTTTTTTAATTAACAATGACTGATGTATTATATGACTACATAGATGATATTATACCAGAAACAACGACCTCTGAGATACTAACCGATGCCCCACATGAATTTGCACGTATACCATTTACCAAGAAGATGATTTGTCGGTTATTAAAAGGGGCTACATCTGTAATAGTCGAGACACAACGAGGTAAGATTTACAATCCAGATGATTTGCCGCGCAAAGGCGATATCTTTTATATAGGTGAACCATTCGTTCGGCAATATGGGTGGAAAGCGGGTATGTATTTACTACATAAGGTTACATATCTGGCAGATAATCATTCGGACATTTTTGAAACCGGAGTTGATATACTAGAACCACAGCAGAAGTTACCGGCACAAGCTATGTTAGAAAATGAAGCGCGTTTCTTTATTCGAGTAAGAAAATGTTCGTATCGTCGTTTTGGTAAGATTTCTCTTGCAAAAACAATCCATGACAATGTATATAATGTAAAAAAGTATGATATGGTTTTAGTCATTGACTTTGATGTAATGACTTACGAACAGGTTGAAGAATATAAACAAGCCCAATCACGAGAGCGTTTTATTAACGATTTTCTTTAACATAGTTTTATCTGACTATCAATGCGTCACTGTTATTAGACTTGTTCTTGGTTTTCTTTTTGTACGATGATCTGTGACGCATTTGATTTTAGATGCCCTTCTGCTCTGCTAATAAACTCGCAGGGTAGAGGGGCTTATATATTGTGTAGGAGGAGGTGGGAATGATGCAGAGTGAAATTATTTTGTACTCTACAGGATGTCCGAGGTGCAATGTAATTCGCAAAAAACTTGATGCAAAAAACATTTCATATGTCGTTAACAATTCTGTTGAAGACATGGAGTCTCTTGGTATTGCGAATGTGCCAGTGCTGCAAGTCAATGGAGAATTGTTAGACTTTTTACACGCAAACCAATGGATTAACACGAAAGGATGATTGAATGGCGAATGGAATGCAAATAACCATAAAATTAGACCCTGACTTTTCAAAGACGTTTTTAATGTTAAAAGAAAAGTATGGGGAAGAACTTGCGAAATTGAATGGACTTGCTAGTACACAACTGGATTATACTGATTTCATCGACAACTTTGTTGATAAGACAACGGTTGCAGATGCAAGCATTGATGGTAATGCTAATGTAGGGCATAAAGATATTGTATCTTTGGAAAACGAAATGGCAAAACCTCATTCCAAACTGTTGGGATTCCATAAAATTTTCTGTGAATTAAAGAAAGAATATGGAGTTCAAGTGGCAAATGATTGGTTGACCGCTGAATGGATTGGTTGGTTCTATCTTCACGATGCGTACAACTCAACCTTCAAACCGTATTGTTACGCATATGATACCGAGACGCTTGTTAGAAAAGGTATGTTTTTTGTTAACGACTTTAATGCCCAACCAGCACAGCACTTGGTAACATATACCGATTTCATTGCTGAGTTTATCAGTTGGTGTTGTAACCGAACGAGTGGCGCGGTCGGTGTTCCCAGTTTCTTAGTATATTCTTATTATTACTGGAAAAAGGACGTAGACAACGGATACTTCATGCACAGTCCTACATATTATCGTGACCAAGAATTCCAGCGTATCATTTACAAGTTGAATCAGCCGTATCTGCGTGGAGGTATTCAGAGCGCATTTACGAATTTTTCAATTTTTGACCGGCCTTACCTTGAAGCACTTTTTGGAGGTAAAGAGTTCCCTGATGGCACCTTTATTATTGACTATATCGACGATCTGATTGAATATCAGAAAGCCTTTATGAATGTTTTAAGTAAAATTCGCGCGAAGAATGTAATGACATTCCCCGTTATGTCTTTTTCACTTTTAAGAAAAAATAAGAGGTTTGTCGATGAAGACTTCGCAAGATGGTGTTGCCGCCATAATATGAAATGGGCAGATAGTAACTTCTTTATTAGCGATGATATCAACAGCTTGAGTAATTGTTGTCGACTCAAATCCAATATCAAAGACCTTGGTTATTTTAATTCGATTGGTGGCACAGCTCTCGAAGTAGGTTCTGTTAAGGTTAATACAATTAACCTTGCAAGAATTGCTTATGATGTCCCGAAAGAAAAGTATATGGATACACTTCGTGAACGCACCATTTTGTGTTTGCAAGTTTTAGATCGTATTCGTCATATTATTTCTCGTAATGTAGATAAGGGATTGCTCCCGAATTACAGCTTAAATACACTGTCTTTATCCTCACAATATTTAACGTGCGGTATCATTGGCGTGTATGAAACATTACAAAAGTATGGCTTTACGACGCAGGATGAATTCGGCTATGTAAGTTATACAGACGATGGCATTGAATTTGCTAAACAAATTCTTGCAACCATCCATGAAACTCAAGATGAATGGGCTAAAGACAAGGACTACATGGTTAATATCGAACAGATTCCCGGTGAGCGTGCAGCATATATTTTGATGGGTAAAGATCAAATGTTCTACCCAGACGAACGGTATGAGTTGCCGCTGTATGGTAATCAGTGGATTCCTCTTGGGGTTAAAACAACTTTACAAGAGAAAGTCAGGTTGTCTGCTATTTTGGATGAAGCCTGCTCTGGAGGCAGCGTAGCTCACATTAACCTGGATAAGCCCTTTGACGATTTTGATACTGCATGGAAAATGTTAAATTATGTTGCTGATGCTGGCGTAACTTATTTCGCATTTAATGTTCGTATCAGTGCGTGTAGTAAAAATCATGGTTTTTATGGTGATACTTGTCCGATTTGTGGCGGCAAAAAGGTGACTACATACCAAAGAATTGTAGGTTTCTTAACCCCTGAACGCACATATTCCAAGGAGCGCAAAGCAGAGTTTAGGATGCGTGATTGGTTTAAGATCAATATGATGCAGGAGATGTAACAGTGAGAGTTAAGACAATTGTGGAAGAGGATTTTGTGAATTACAAAAAACCTTCTATGTTTGTCGGGACGATTTCTTGTAATGGGAAGTGTTGTTTAGAGGCGAATATCCCTCTTTCAGTTTGTCAAAACGATGTATGGCGCAAGTGCGCCATACATCATATCCCTGACAGAGAATTATGCAAAAGATATCTCAGTAATCCTATTACAGAAGCAATTGTGTTCGGTGGCCTTGAGCCTTTTGAGCAAACCGATGAACTGCTAGATTTAGTTAAAATGTTACGTGAAGATTTCAAATGTACTGATGATGTTGTGATTTATACTGGATATGACATGCAAGAAATTTTGCCTGCAATTGAAATGTTGCAGCAATACCCGAATATTATTGTTAAATTCGGTCGTTATATCCCAGATAAACCGTCACATTTCGATTTTGTTTTAGGGGTACACTTAGCATCACCTAATCAATACGCTACCAAGATTTCATGAGGATGATATTGTTTGGCTATTAAAATCAATTCAAACCCAGAGTTTGTAGAAGAAATGCGACAGGCATTACGCGATAATGATGGTTATTGCCCGTGTTCTGTGATTCGGAATAATGATACTCATTGTATGTGCAAAGAGTTCCGCGAGATGAAAACAGGTACATGCCATTGTGGTTTATACACCAAGACGGACGAAGGAGATAATTTTGAAGAATAATGTTATTTTAATTCGATACACCGATGACGAACTGGTACGTTTAACTCAGATTCCCGAAGGGGATTGGATCGACCTCAGAGCAGCAGAAAATGTTGAGATGAGAGCAGGGGAGGAGCACAATATTTCATTGGGTGTAGCTATGCGATTGCCGGACGGTTATGAAGCTATTGTCGCCCAGAGAAGTAGTACCGACCGGAATTTTGGTATTGAAATGCGGAACAAGATTGGCATTATTGACAATTCTTATTGTGGTAATAACGATATCTGGCAGTTCCCGGCAAGGGCATTACGAAACACAGTAATTCACAAAAACGACCGCATTTGTCAATTCCGTATCCAAAAGAAACAACCTACGGCTGTATTCCTTGAAGTAGACTGTTTGCCGGATGAAGACAGAGGAGGATTGGGTAGTACTGGACGTAATTAAAGCGAGGTGCCAATTAGATGAATTTCTTAAATCTAATTACCAGTTTGAAAAATTCGCTGAACAATTCGGGGTTACTGACATCTATAAAGACAGCAATGTTAAACAATTACAGCAAGCTATTTATTTGGGGTTGTCCTTTAATTCAAGTCGTAATTCTTCTGATGCTTATGATTATTTTGGAAATCCTTGGGAACTAAAAAGTTTGAACATCCTCAATACAAAAAGTGTTTTTACTACTTGCAACCCAATGACTCATTCAATCTTGAATAGATATCGTCGTTGTTATTGGGCGTTCTCTGTATATGAAAACACTCAACTACAACAGATATATGTATTAGAGCCTGACGCTTTAGCTCCATATTTCAACAAATGGGACGCGAGAATATCCGCAGAACAGTCTTTGAATAATCCAAAAATTAAATTATCTTTTGTTGTCGAACATGGGTGTCAAGTTTATAATGTGCAACAGTCATTATTAGTAGCTGATCCCGTTCAAACACTTATACAGGCAGGGAGGTATGTTGCATGATTCATACATATAAAGGCTTTGTTTTAACTGACAAAGATAAACAGTTAGTAGTACGTGGCATTCATAATCGTAAAGTATCTTTAGTAAAAGAAAATGGCAGAATGTTACCCGTTTTATTTCCGTTTCGAGCGGCTGCTACTCGATGTATTGTTTGTAATCCAGATATGGAGTTTACTAAAGCTGCCAATGCGTATTGTAAACTGTACAGGGTGCCGACAGAAGATTTAACGCGACTCTTGCATCCAGAGCCGTGTGTTATAACTATAGAATTTTAATGGAGGGAAGTTCATGAAGGTAAAACTGATTGCCTATACCCCGTGTCCGGAGCAGTTAATCTCCGCTGCGGCCAAGACCTGTTACTCATCTGCGGATGTGGATACATTACTCGATGGGTTAGACGAAGAAAAAACCAAATCTTATCTGACCATGCTGACGGAGATTGGGCATGAAAGTCCGATCGAACACGCTTCCTTCACGTTTGCAATCGAGGGG
>OCTW011514147.1_pt1 | contig 20525 bp, 2 predicted proteins | sample 1539671 | NCBI WGS metagenome assembly OCTW01 (sample SAMN02144230, study PRJEB22623) | gut metagenome | biome: sheep rumen | host: Ovis aries | place: New Zealand
CAGACTCCCCCTTCTTCGGCCTATATGGAAAAGCCAGCGGAAGCCTGGTGAAGAAGGTTGCTGAGCGGGAGATTAAGAAGATGATGGCCAAGGGTATGACGGAAGGTGCTGCCAGGAACATCGTCGGCACAGCCCTTGAGAACAGCCTGGGCAAGCGCATGAAGAACTACCTCATGTCGCACATCATCAGCAGCGGTACCACACTGGCAGGATATAACATGACCAGTGAGTCGGCACGACAGATCAATGCCGGCGAGTTCAAGCCGGGACAGATTCTGAAGTCTGGTGCCGAAGGATTTGCTACCGGTACTGCATTTGGTGCCACCGGTGCTGTTACGGAAGCTCTCACACAGCCGCTTGGCGGCATATGGAAGGTCGGAGCGAAGACTCTTGGCTTCGGTGCTGAGGCTGAGACGATGTATGCTACGGAGGAGCTGGCGAAACTGGCACAGGGTGATGACGCCTTCACCAATCCGTTCGAAGGCACCCTGGAATCGATGCTGAAGCTCGGCGTCATGAAGGTGTCGAGTCCTGAAGGGCTGACGAAGACGGCGGAGACAATCCTCCACCCTGTCCGGATCAGCAAGCGCCAGCACACCGGCATCAACTTCACGAAGGAGGAGCAGGAGTTGCTCCGCCAGTCCGTGGAGGGCAGCAACTTCATTCGCGCACTGTCAGACATGCAGGCCGAGGTGAGCCGCTTCGACATCAACCAGCGTACAGAGAGCAATCCTGAGCTGAAGGCAGCCAGGGAGCGCCTGGCACGCAACTATAACGAGGTGATGACGAACACGGAGATCCCTGCAACGCTGAAGGAGAAACTTGCAGCCGTCTCCGGCGGCGTCTATCGTCGCGGCCTGGAGACCGGTGCCGACATCGTGCACAATGCCGACGGCAGCGTAGTGCTGATGACGCGCGACAAGGATGGCAACTGCATCCAGCGTCTTAAGTTCGACTCATTCTCCGAGGCTGATGACTGGCGTGACCAGAATACTGGCCAGTTCCGTATTAACGATGCTGCCAACACGTGGAATGATATGAGCGCAGAATCCAGGGCCGCCGCAGTAAAGCGTGTCATGGACGAGCATGATACGGATGCTGAGGGCGCCGCTGCTATGATTACTGCCGCACTTCGCGGGGTGATGGGCGCCGACTTTGCAGACGCAGAACTGCTAAACATTGTCACTGCAGTCACAGAAACGGCCTACCCGGACGACGAGCCACATACGGCGCACAACTATGCGGAAGGACGCAAGATGGCACCTGAGGACCGTCGTGCCGCCGTCCGCGACGTCGAGCGTGCAGAGAGCAAGCTCACATACTGGGGACAGGAATATGCCGACGAGGTGATGGGCGCCGCTGACAATCCGGATGCGAAGGTAGCAGAGCTGGCAACACGTGACGGCATCACCGGTGAACAGGTACAGGCCGCCATAGACTACTACAATAAGCGCTCCAAGGCCGATGGCGCACTCGATGAGGCGCTTAGCAAGGTGGATGAGCAGGTGTCGGAGGCCAACGCCGAAGTCACCCGCAATACTCACCAGGAGACCGGGAAGGTCGTGGAGATCGACCAGTTCGGTACCAAGTACTACGTCACTGCAGGCAATATACAGATCAGCGCCGAAGGCCTTATCGATCCGCGCAGCAGCGACAAGACGATTGTCGTGCGCAACGCAGAGACCGGCGAGATGCGCATGCTGTCTCCTGACAGGCCACTGACGGTCACATCCCTTTCCAACCCGAAGGATATCGTAGCCGCCAACGAGAGCATGGACGGCATGCGTGGCCAGCTCCTGGAAGAGGTCAGCAACAGCGTCTCCTACGCCGAGGGCACTCCCATGGAGCCTACATCAGGAGACGTCTATATAGGCCGCGACGGTAACCAGTACGTGGTGTTGGACACCTTCAACCAGGAAAGTGGAACCGTAGAACATCACAAGGTAGAGGTAAAGCCAGACGGCAGCTTCGATTATGAGAAGACATTACCATTCGACCTGGAGGAGTATCGTCAGGCGAAGAGCGACGAGATTGAGGCAAGGGAAGAAGCGGAGGCAGCACCCGTGTCTGCTGAGAGAGAGACGCCGGCAGTAGAGGAACAGCCCGCACCGGAGCCGTGGCCGGAAGAGCCGCCGTCTGCAGAGAGCGCTATTCGAGCTGAAGAAGTTGCTGCACCTGCACCTGAGGCTGGCGCACCTAAGAGAGGCACCGGGATCCCCACCGATGAGCAGGGACGCCCGCAATACGAGCAGGCATCCGTTGAGGATACCAAGGCAGACCTTGTAGGCAAGTATGGTGACGAGATCACCGGACAGATGGTGGACCAGATGGTCGCCTCCAGTGCCAAGGCCGTCGACGACCTGGAGAAGCAAGACCTGACAGGTGTCACCGACATGTCAGAACTCGCACAGCACTACGATGATCTGATCGCCGCCAGGAAGAAGAAGGAATACTGGGAGCAGGTACGGGAGTCCTTGAAGGCGCCGGAAGAGAAGCCGGCGGAACCCGCCACGGAAGAGAGGCCTGCAGAACCTATTGCAGAAGAGAAACCGGCAGCACAGGAGGAAGCTCCGGCAGCCGAGCAGCCTGCCGCCCAGGAAGAAAAGCCGCAGGGTGAACGGCAGACTGCTGCAGAAGTGAAGCCCGCTACACCAGCCGAGCCTGTAGAGGATAAGAAGGCTGAGGCTATCAAGGAGCGTCGCAAGAAGCTCGAATATGCATACCGGACCAGCCGTCACAGGAAGATGCTTGTCGGTGTCCTCGACGAAGGTGAGCAGGCCGAGCTGCTCGCTGCCAATGAGAAGGTAGAGAGGCTACGCGCTCAGATGGCTGCAGACTCCAAGTCGTTCACCAGCTATCTCAACAAGAAGTATGCCGGTGAGGATATGAGCGACCTGGATGTCCGCAGAAGATACAACGCCGAGATGGACGAGCACTCGCGCCGCTGGGAGGAGGCCAACGGGCTTCTGAAAGCTATTGATGCCGAGTCGGAACTCGTCAGCCGTCTCAGCGATAAGCATATGGAGGATCTGTTCGGCGCCGAGGCAAATGAGCGTACGAGGATCATCGGCGACAACCATGGGGCGAAGCGCTTCGAGAAGGCCAAGGAAGCCTACAGGGGTACCGAGGCTGAGGCGCTGTTCGGTGACGACACCCCGCTTGACGTATACGAGTTCGTCAGTCAGAACATGCCGAAGAACATCAGCTGGGAGGATATCGAGGTCGGTGGCCGTATTAAGAGAGGCCTTGCCAGCGAGCTTGGCTGGAAGGGTACGAAGCGTGGCATCGGCCGCGACAAGTCCACCAATGCCTTCAACTCCTTCCTGGCGAAGAAGGGCGAGGGCATCAGCCTGCAGGATGCCGTGCACCAGCTGTTCACTGCCTGCGACGGCAAGTACAGCGATAGCGACATCCGCAACGCACTCCTCGACATGTTCCTGAATGCATCCAAGCCGAGTGATATCACCGATGCCTGGGTCAACGAGCGTATCAGCGCCGCCGAGAGCATTATCGCCGGTGCGAAGGAGAAAGAGTTGGCAGACTACGAGGAATACCTGGCACAGACCGGTATGCGCTTCAGCAATAAGAGACGCCTGAATACTCCCGACGCTATCAACAGGGTGTACCTCGCCCGCCGTCGCGAGATCAACCGCGACCTGATGGATGCCAGATGGCGTCTGGTGAGAGAGGAGGCACGCCTGCAGTCGATGAAGGCCGCAGCACCGGAGGAGGGTACCATGTTCCCGGATGTGGAGGCAGACCTGAGTGATGCCAACAAGGAGCGTATCCTGAAGCCCATGCGTGACGAGGTGGCCTACTACGAGCGCCTGGCCGAGACGAACGAGCGTGAGCGCCTGAAGGCATTACGCGACGCCCGCGACGCCGACAAGCGCCAGACGGAGATGTCGTTTGCAGACCGCCTGGAGGAGCAGAAGTCCGCCACTGATACCAACCCGTCCATTGCACAGAAGGCTGCCGGCAACTACCGGAAGGGCCGCCTGTCGTTCGGTGGCTATGATTTCGTCATCGAGAACCCGAAGGGCAGCGAGCGCTCCGGCGTCGACGCCGAAGGCAACGAGTGGAGTCAGGAGATGAACAACACCTACGGCTACATCCGTGGCCGCAAGGGCCGCGACGGCGATGCCATCGACATGTTCATCAACGACAACGCCGACCTGGACAACTGGGATGGCACCGTATACGTCGTCGACCAGGTGAAGCCCGACGGTACCTTCGACGAGCATAAGGTGATGTATGGCTTTGGCAGCGAGGAGGAGGCCCGCCAGGCATACCTCAGCAACTACGAGCCTGGCTGGAAGGGACTCGGCAAGATCACCGGCGTCGACAAGGCCACCTTCGACAAGTGGCTGGAGTCCTCCGCCCGGAAGGTGAAGCCGTTTGCCGAGCATGCGACGGTGCTCAGCGCCCTTGGCAAGCATCCATGGGGAGCAGAGGAGGAGGCACGCCGTGCGCCACTCCGCAAGAGACTCGACAAGTGGACCGGCAAGGGTGGCATCAAGGTGAACATCGTGGAGAGCGCCGACGAGGTTTCCAATGCTGAGGCCCTGGCCCGCATCGAGGCCGGCGAAGACGTACGCGGATGGTTCGACACCGTCACGAAGGAAGCCTACATCTATATGCCGAACATCAAGGATGCGAAGCAACTCGACAGGGCGTTCCTCCATGAGGTGGTATCGCACAAGGGCCTGCGCAGCCTGCTGGGCGACAAGGTATACAACCAGCTGTGTGACGCCGTCTTTGACAGCATGTCGTACGAGGCCAGGAAGGAATACCTCAGCTATGCTAACGTCTCAACGATGGGCGGCCTGGCTGCACAGCGTGCTGCCGCCGACGAATACATGGCACACCTGGCAGAAGACTCGTCGCTGTCGAAGAGCACCTGGCAGAAGATCGTACAATGGGTTAAGGACAAGATCCGTGAGAGATTCGGCGACGAAGAGCTGCTCGTCAGCGACGGCGACATCGAGAAGCTGCTGCGTGCGTCGTACAAGAATTTGCGACACGAGAACCGCGAGCGTGCCGTCAGGGAGATCAGCAAGGAGACGGAAGGCCAGATGGACGGACATGCAACACGCATGTCGACGTCCTCCATTATCGAGGGCGGCGGCTTCAAGGCCGGCGTCGCCGATGATGACGGCAACATATCACCGATGACGGACAAGGAAGGCAACATGGTCATCCAGATGGGTGACAAGACCTTCAGTGCGAAGATGCCGGTGACGCTCCGCGACATCAAGGCAGACAAGAATAGCGCACTCAACATCATGCTGAAGTTTGCTGTCGAGGATGCGAAGACTGTCTCGAAGGAGCGTGCCGACCTGATACGTCAGAAGTATGCCGACATCATCAATATGTACCTGAAGGCCGGCGCCGCTGAGAACGGCGGTCCGGAGGCCGGCACGAACGGCAAGTGGCTGTGGCTGGGTGAGACGGTGTTCCGTACCATTGCCACCAACGGTGACAAGCAGTACAGCTACTCCGCCGACATCACCCGTGTCTGCAAGAAGAACGAGGCCGTCATCCGTGCTATCTCCGCGCTGCAGCAGGCGCAGGGCTACGGTGCCACGCCGTCACAGATCATGGATATCTACGAGGCTACTCGCGTCGAGGGATACCAGGTGCCGTGTCCGGTGTGCTACGTCTTCTCCCGCTACCTCCGCAACGGCAAGTACGCCAGCGCTGCTATCAATGGCATGCGCAAGTATGGCGAGCACCTGCCCGGCGGTAGTGATCCCTGGACACTCGAACAGTGGCTCACAGAGTTCGAGGCACGTGGAGGCGAGAAGAGCGACAAGAAGCTGCAGGCAAGCATCGGCCAGTCGAATGAGGATATCAGCCGTCTGCTGAAGGCTATCGACAGACGTGGCATGAAGGTTCTCGACCCGAAGACCAGCGAGGAAGAGAAGGAGAAGCTGCGCAAGGAGATCGAGCAGCTCGATGAGCAATACCGTGCAGCCCTGGACGTCAGCAACCAGCAGTCTCTCACCAACTGGATAAAGACCTTCGCCATCCAGAGCGTGGACGGAGAATGGCAGATGCGTCCCGATGCCAGGAAGCCTGAGGACATGAAGGACTTCGAGGACAACGCCCTCGACATCCGTCGTGTTGCAGAGACCATGCGAAAGTATCCTGCTATCCAGCGTCTGCGAAAGTCCGGCGGCGCCTCTGCCGGTAAGGAGATCACCTTCGAGTCCAACAACGAGCTGGGCGAGGTCATCTCCGGTGTCGGCACATCCAATCCTTCGGAGTCTATCAACTGGTTCAAGGCAGCTGCAGAAGCGAAGACAGATGCAGAGCGTGCACAGTACATGGAGAAGGCAAAGGCCAGGTTCTTGAACTCCGTGCGCTATGCACAGCAACAGAGCCTGCGCGGCGGCCAGCGTATGTGGTCGTGGTCCGACAACATCGAGGCGCTGTCACCGGACGTCGCCGTGAACCTGATGCAGATGGAGATGCTCGGCGGTGCGCTGCAGGCATACTCCAAGCAGCTGGAGGGCGTTGCCCTGGCTGCCTCCATGGGCGGCTATGTCAATGGCTCGCTGATGGCAAAGGACAGCGGCTGGCGTGAGGTCACGGAGGATATGATAGAGCGTCGCGGCGAGAAGATAGTGCTTCGCGAGGACATCGGCGAGACTATTATGGAGCCGACGCTGCAGGGCTGGCGCCGCCGCGAGCGTGTGCTCGCCAAGGCCGGCTCCCCGATCTACGAGGAGAACGGCAAGCGCTACGTCCTGATCTTCGACGACATCATCGGCATCGATCCCTATGGACGCACCGATGAGAACGGCAACCACCTGATGGGACTGTTCGACCTGAACGACCAGTACGACCGTGCAGGAAACATCATCGTCGGCATGAACGACAGACACGTCCGTGCCAGCATGTCTGACGACCGTGTCTTCTTCATCATCCCGTGGCATGCCTCCGGACAGAGCGTGCATATCCTGAACAGCATGCTCGGTTTCCTCGGTACCAACCTGGAGCACTTCAGTCCTGTCGACTACACGAAGATGCAGGAGGAGAAGAACTACGGCGTGAAGAACAAGGAAGGCAAATACCCGAAGGTTCCAGCCCGCCTGGTGAACATCTGGGAGAAGTATCGCAACGAGAGCAACTGGGCAAGTGGCATCGGCGCCATCGCCTCCGGTGACGGCAAGGGTGGTCTGTCTAAGCAGCAGTGGGAATACCGCCGTCTGCGCGATGCAATCTTCGACGGCACCATTGACAGCGACCCGAAGTCGCTGAGGAAGGTGAAGGCCGACGAGTTCCTGAGCCAGGTATACGAGAAGGTGAAGGCTCATGGAGGCTCGATGACGTCTGCCGACAAGGAGTTCATCTATCCCTACGAGTACTGGGATGAGAAGAGTACATACGACAACGCCGACGTGAACGGCGAACGCTACCTGGAGTATTGCAGACGCCTGGGCTTCCGTCCGAAGTTCACCGGCAAGTGGGGTGACGGCAACAAGTGGACGAACGAAGGCAACTTCGCTGAAGACCACGGATACTGGAAGCTGCTCATCGACCGTCGTATGTACGACCGCAACGGCAGGTTCCAGGATCTTACTCCGACAAACTCGGAGGGCTTCACGCCAGATCTCGTGGACCCGGTAGTCACCGGCAGCCGCTATGTACGCACACAGGTTGCAGATCCGGAGGGCACGCGCCGCATTGTCGGCCGTGTACTGAAGCTGCAGGAGGAGCGTGCCGAGCTGACTGGCGGCGGCGTTCCGCAGGCCAACTACGATATGACGATGCGAGAGGCCGTCGGCACCTACAGGCAATCGCGTTCCGGCATCAAGATCACGGATGCCGACTACCAGCACAAGACGTATGACGATCCCGAAGGTGGACATATCAGACTGTCTGTTGTGACAGACAAGAAGGAGGTCGAGCGCCTGGAGAAAGAGCCGAAGGTGAGGCGCTACCGTGCAATGGCAGAGATCGACGGTAAGCTGTATCCACCAATGTCCGTGAAGGTAGACGGAGCTATGCGTGAGCCTACGGAGATCGGTGTCTGGGAAAGAAGTGATGAGACGCCGTTCGAGTTCACCGACGAGCAGAAGGCTGCCATGGATGCGCTGGACAAGAAGGCCGGCAAGGGTGACGTCGCCATCATTCCTGGCAAGCTGCGCTATCACAAGAGCGGAAAGACTCCGTACGACCCGGAGACCGGCAAGGGTAGCAAGGGAACGCTGCAGTTCCGCCTGCGCAAAGATAACGACACCGACGTCTGGGCCGCATACAATCCCTACTTCCATACCTCCACCAGGGGGATGAACGACCAGTTCACGTCGGCCTACAGCCGTCCGAACCTTGTGGTGGCAGAAGTGGAGATTCCTGCCGAGGAGACGACGAATGCCTACAAGGCTCCCTACGCAAAGGACAGCACTGGAGATGTTGAATGGCACAGCGGAAATGTAAATGGTGCCCTGCCGAAGGACCGTCAACGTACTGTTACGCTGTCCAGGTACGCAAAGGTATTGCGTGTCGTGCCTGACGAAGAGGTTGCCAAGGGTATTGCTGAGCAGCTTGAAGGTCTTGACATGGAGGTTCCGTTCAACGTGGTGACACCTTCGCTGCGTGACGAGCTGGTGAAGCTTGGAGTGAAGATTGGACCCCCTGAGAAGGGCAATGCCGGCGCTGCTGCAATTCCAGCTTACGAACAGTGGCTGGAGGATGGTGGCAACAACTCCGGCAAGGAAGGTGCCGTCCGCTTCAGCATTGGCAAGAACGGCCGACAGCTGCAGCTGTTCGACGAAGGGGAGATGACAGGTGGCATGATTCCGCGTGAAGGCAACCTGTTCGACCAGAAGAACGAGGAAGGCCGGCAGGTGGATATGTTCGAGCAGGCCGCCCGCATCAGTGACGAGGTGGAGAAGGATGAAGCTGCAGCAACAGCTGCCAGCGTCGTCAAGGAGACTTCGTCGAAGATCGATGACTTCGGACAGAAGATCGGCCTGGCCCGCAAGGATGTTGCCGTCAGCGGCATCAAGCGTGGCAAGCGTTCCGACGTTCCTGCCTGGAGAAAGAAATACCAGACGCTCAACGTCACCGAGGACATGATGAACTCCAAGGACGACGTGATCTCCGAGCAGATAGAGTTCGACCCGTCGAAGCCATTTGTCGCCTACACCATTAAGGAGACACCGTGGTTCCGCAGGATGGTACCCGTGAAGGATAAGGACGGCAAGGTCATGCTGTTCCGCTCCCAGGAGGAGATGGAATCGGTGCTGCCGGTCTTCGAGGCCGCCAGCCAGGGATTCAAGGTGAAGGAGAACGACGGTCGCTTTGAGATTGTCAAGCGTGCCAGCACCGGCAAGGAGGTTGTGTATAGCGAGTTCGACACCAAGGAGGAAGCTGAAACCTACCTGAACAGTCCGGAAGGCGCCACGGCGCTGCTGAACCATAAGGTGCGCAACTACGAGTTCCCGCCGCTGGAGAACCTCACGCGCAACGGCATGAAGGACTGGCGCCAGGGACGTGACATCACCGGCCAGGACATGATCGACGAGTTCGGGTTCCGTGGCGGCGAGTTCGGCAACTGGGTAAGCGACTCAGAGCGCCAGCAGTTCCTGAATGTCGCCTACGACTCGCTGAAGGATCTTGCGGATATCCTCGGCGTCAGCCCGCGTGCGCTGTCGCTCGGCGGTGCCCTGAGCATTGCCTTCGGTGCCCGTGGCCACAGCAAGTACGTGGCCCATTACGAGCCTGGACGTGCCGTCATCAACATGACGAAGATGAAGGGTGCCGGCAGCCTGGCACATGAGTGGGCACACGCCCTGGACAACTACTTCGGTATGCTGATGGCCGGCCTGCAGCGCGAGCATGGTGGCAAGAACGAGCGCTACGCCACGGAGGAATACTATTCACGGTATGTACGCCCGGAGGTGATGGAGGCCTTCCGCGACGTCGTGAACGCGATGAAGAAGAAGACCGTCACGCGAGCAAAGGATACATCCGAAGCACAAGCACAGGTTGACGGCCTGAAGAAGAAGCTCGACGCAGAAGTCAGAAGACAGCGCGAGATCTTCGCCCGTGGCATCAACAAGAGAACATACAACCGTAGCGCCAAGCGTCACGAGTGGAACCACATCCAGCCGTCGGAGGAAGAGCTGCAGGAGTTCGACCGCCTCATTGCAGAGCTGGAGAAGGACCCGCACTGGAACTGGGATCCCGCCAAGCAGGGATGGCGTCTGACCGGCGAGAACGGACAGGCCCTCTACGAGCTATTGAAGAAATACGGTGAGGACAACAAGAAGGGCGGATACGGACCGGCACACAACGTCGGCTACTACCTGGGCAAGCTGAAGGCAGCTACAGACTACCTGAATGCAGCAAAGGCTGGGGAGAGCGAGACGGTGGCGATAGACACGGACTTCGCCAAGGGTTCCCGTCGTGCCGACTCAGGACGTGCCGGCGGCTACTTCGCGAAGACCATTGAAATGTTCGCGCGAGCATTCGAGACACACCTGGCAGACAAGATGGCAAAGGCCGGTAAGAGCAGCGACTACCTGACATACCGGAAGAGCGACATCTTCAAGACTCTGTACGGGTTCTCTGTCTATCCTGAAGGAGAAGAGCTGAAGGCTATCTCCAAGGCTATGGACAAGTTGTTCGAGACTATCGACGAGAAGGTCGACGACAACGGGAACACCGTTCTCTTTAGCGTGAAGGGTGATGACGAGCACCGGACTCCGATCTTCCAGTCCAACGCCGCCAGGGCCGTAGACGGCATCCGTCAGGAGAAGGCTACGCCTGAGCAATGGCTGAAGATGATCGAGAAGGGTGGTGGTATGAAGGCTGCCGAGGATAAGTGGACAGGACTCTCTGACTGGCTGAAGGGACAAAACAAGAAGTCTCTCACCAAGGAAGAGGTGATGGACTACATCCGTGAGAACCAGGTACAGGTGGAGGAGGTCAGCTATCAGGAAGGCGGCAATGTGGATTTAGTACGCCAGAAGTACCCAGACTGGGATGATGCCTTTGTTATTGACGAAGACTTTTTTGGCGAAGCAGATATCTACATTAAAGACTTTAAAAAAGCCGTTGACATCTTCAATAACGCTACCGGTTCTTCCATTAAGCTCGATCACGGAGAGATAACACCCCGCGAAAGCGAGGAGATATTAAAATTTGCCGAAGACGAAATGAGAAAAGGTGGTAACAATGCCATCAATCCCACTCGTCTGACTTATACCACCAAAGGCCTTGAAAACAAGAAAGAGATTGCACTGACGGTGCCGACGATTGAAAGTTGGAATAGGAGTGACGATGTACATTTCGGTGACGCTGGTGAAGGACGTGCTGTTGCCTGGGTACGCTTCGGTGACACGACGATTCCACGTAAGGACCCGGCAGCCCAGAAGCGATACGACGAAGCCCAAAAGGCATGGGATGACTTTGGCGGCAAGATGTACGATAAGTATGGTGCAGACTACCTGTACCACCTGAATGAAGCTGAGCAGCAGGAAAATGCAAGACTGCGTGAGGAAACGTACAATGCCCGCATTGCATTACGTGATGCTAATGCACCAGTCCGTGTACTTGTCATTGATGAGATTCAGTCGAAACGCCATCAGGAAGGCAGAGAGAAAGGCTATCGGGAAGAAGAGAATTTACCTGAGTTGAAAGCATCGCAGGATGCAGACAAGGCTTTCTATGATTATCAAAACTATTTGGAAGAAAAATATAAAGATAATCCTTCTCCTGATAATTGGACGCCAGAGGAAAGAGCCAAGAACGAAGAGCTGTCGGAAGCTGCAGGTAAGGCTTATGGTGCGCTAACGGATGCAAGGTATGAGTTTAGAAAGAAGAATAGCAGCAAGGTTCCTGCCGCTCCTTTCGAGAAGAACTGGCACGAGCTTGCTATGAAGCGCATGCTTCGCTATGCGGCTGAGAACGGCTATGACAAGATAGCGTGGACGAAGGGAGATCAGCAGGCAGACCGCTATGATCTTGCCAATGACGTCAAGAGAATCTATTCCTTCGAGCCTGGCGACTACGAGAAGAGCCATGGTGAATTCCGGAATATACAGATCGATTTCCCTGGTAACCAGGAACCTGTCATGATTAATATCGACAAAGACGGTATGATCATGTCTTCCGATATGAACGAGCTGCGAGGAAAGCATCTCTCAGATGCGTTAGGCAAGGAGCTGGCCAATAAGATCCTTTCTGACAAACCTGGCAAATACTACGATGGTGAAGATCTCCGCGTCGGTGGACAGGGCATGAAGGGCTTCTACGATAAGATACTTCCCAGCTTCATGGATAAGTACGGAAAGAAATGGGGAGTGAAGACCGGAGAGGTTGAACTTCCTTATGTCGAGGAGGCCGGCCGTAAGATGTGGGCTGTCGATGTCACTCCTGAGATGAAGGAGAGTGTCACAAAGCAGCCGCAAGTGATGTTCAGTATTGGTGGCGAAAGATCGGATAATGTGCGACGTGTTGACGATATGTCCGACAAAGACCGTGAGCAAATCAGGGTACGGCTTAGTAACGGCAAGGCAATTCCAGCTAAAGTAAATGTCATTACAAAGAGGGATGGGATGTCCGCTAGAAACGTGGCAATGGAATGGGCAAGGAAAAACATTCCTGAACCCAGAACTGTCAAGACTGAAATCGGAGATCTTGTCATTAACATCACAAGTATATCTGATTCTCTCGCTCATGGATTCAGCCAGGCAAAACTGGATGTCATACCTACGCTAATTCCAGCTTTTGAGAATGATTACGCTGTGTATATTGGAAGCGCTAACGATATTACAGGCAATCCAATTGTAGATCATTACTTTGCTTATCCAGTTGAATATAACGGGAACAGGCAATACGTATTCTGTCGTACTCGTGAAGATGTTAATACTCATAGGTTGTACATACACGAGGTGATAACGGGAGAAGACATAGAGAAAGGGCAGACCCTTCAAAGTGCTGCTCTCGAAAAGCCTCGCACAGGTCTGCCCCTGTATAGAAAAATCATTTCTGATATTTTCCAAGGCAAAGATACAAATAATTCTGGTAACTTCCAAGAAAATCCTCAAAAAAATGAGGATAATGCCGAAAATAGTATGCGATTCATGACCAGTGGACGTGGGTCGCGCGAGGACGCCGACAACGCCCAGGCACTCTATGAGACCGCATTGGCGAACTGGAAGCGCCGCAACGGCCTTCCTGCGGATGCCCAGGCACCGACGGCTGCAGACCGGCCCGTACACAATCCTGGCGACGACGTCATCGACTTCGCAAGAAAGCATGCCGAATACAGCCGCCAGGTAGCTCTCTGGCAGACGGCACCGAAGCTGGAGGACTACGAGAACCGTCGTCGTGAGAAGCAGGTGGTGGAGAATGCCATTGATGAGGCGCGTCGCTATCCTGAGAGCCAGGGTGCCAGGATGAACGTCATGGAGGCAGAGCTGGTACGCCTGCGCCATGCAGTCAGCCGTCAGCGCTCATACGACAAGGCCACCGTGAAGGCTGTCACCGACTTCGCCCAGGAGTTCATGCGCCAGGGTATGGCCGACAATATGACACGCGGTGAGATGGAGCGTGTGCTCAGCGCCGTTAAGAACGCCACCGGTGCCCGTGACATCAAGAAGCATGTGGACAAGGTCCTTGACATCCTTGTCGACAGCCACCTGCGCAGCCTCGACAACAGCATCTGGAAGATGGCAAGCGTCAAGGCGCTGAAGCAGAACGCCGTCGGCGTGGAGGTGCAGGGTCGCCTGGAGCTGAAGGGACAGCGTATGATACAGGCCTTCCGCGATGCTATCGGCACGAAGATGTCGGCCGAAGATCTCCGTGCACGCCTCGGTGAGATCGGCGACAAGATGTCCGGTGACCGTGAGGACAGCGAGATGTGGGAGCAGGAATACGAAGGTGTGAGCATCGCCCTGCAGTATGTCGACAATATCAACGGCAGCCGCCAGGAGTGGGAGAACCTGCGCCAGCAGTACAAGGATGCCGTCCGCGACTACCAGGCCAGCGGCCGCAGCTACGAGGCACAGCAGCAGCTCCTGGATGCCATCAACGAGAGCATGCGCGAGAACAAGATGGAGCGCATCGGCCTGTACCAGGATATCATCAGCCGTCTCGGCGGTAACATCGAGGAGAGCCGCGAGGGTGCGAAGGCATTTGTCGAGCAGGAGAAGGAGCGCGTGGCACGCATCCACACGCTTGCCAACTCCGACCTTGCCGGCAAGCCGATGGGTGCGATGAGGCAGTCTACGAAGATGTCGCGTCTCGCCAATGGTACGGCAGCACGCTTCTTCCTGTCGCCGCTGGCTACCTTCGAGCAGATGCTACGACAGTTCGGCAGTCGCAACGCCCGCGGCGAAGGCAACCTCTACAACCACTTCATGCGTAGCTGGATAGACTCCGTCGACAGGGAGTTCACCAATACCACAGCCGCCAAGGAAGAGCTGGATGCCAAGGCCCGCGAGGTGTTCGGAGGAAAGGTGGAGCGCTGGAGCGACCTCTACGACCTGGTGCGCAAGCTGCCGATGGCAGAGGTAAGCATCGTCGACCAGGGCGAGCCTAAGAACTATAAGCTCACACAGGGCAATCTGCTATATATCTACATGGCCGACAAGATGACAGACGGTGCAATGAAGCTCCGGGCCATGGGAATCACCAAGGAGGATGTCGACGAGATCAAGGAGATGCTCGATCCCCGCCTGGTGGCACTCGGCGACTGGCTGCAGGAAGACTACCTCGTGCGCAAGCGCGTGGAATATAATAAGGTACACGAGCGTATGTTCGGTGCCCCGATGGCAGCTATCGAGAACTACTTCCCGATCAAGGTGCTGGCTGACGCCAGGTACATCGAGGAAGATGTAGGCCTGCCGGAGATGGATCTGCTGCCGACGACAGTCACTGGCAGCATCATCAAGCGCCGCCGCAACTCGCTGCCGCTGGATATCCTGAACACCGATGCCCTGAGTCTTGCCATTGAGCATGTAGAGGATATGGAACACTGGGCAGCCACGGCGGAGTGGAATAAGGATGTGAACACACTGCTCAGCTACACCACCTTCCGCAACAAGGTGAAGAACATGACCACCGTCTACGGCAGCGGAGACCAGCTGTGGAATACCTTCAAGGCCGCTGCACAGATGGCTGCAGGCGAGTACAAGCCACGCGTGAAGCCCGGCAGCGTCGACAAGACTATCTCGAATATTGCGAAGGGTGTCACCGCAGCAAAGATCAGCTTCCGCGTCTACACCGCCTTCAAGCAGACCCTGTCGGCACCGGCATTCCTGCACGACGTGAACCTCGGTGACTTCGTGAAGTACGGAGCCAATCCCTACGGCTCCTGGAAGTGGGCGATGGAGAACATGCCGGTGTTCAAGAAGCGCTGGAAGTCTCGCCAGGCCGGTGATACCCGTCTGATGGACGACCCCACCGACTGGAAGCTCTGGAAGGAGAACATCGTCCAGCTCGCCAGCCGCATGGGTATGAGTCCCAACGCCCTCGTGGACGGCGTCACCTGCGCTGTCGGCGCTCGTTCTATCTACGAGTCACGACTGAAGAAGTACATGAAGATGGGCGCTTCGGAGGAGACGGCGAAGAGACGGGCACTGCAGGATGCTGAGATCGGCTACAACCTGACCCAGCAGTCGAGTGAGGGCGCCTTTGTTAGTGCTATCCAGAAAGACAGGACGCTGGCAGCGAATGCGCTGAGCGTGTTCCGCAACTCCTCGATGTCGTATACCAGACAGTGGGTGGACGCCGCCAGGAACCTGAAGCACCGCTTTGAGCCGGGCTACAAGGAAGACAGCATTGCCTTCATGACCCGCCAGCTGCAGAACGACCTCGGCCTCGATGCAGACCAGGCGCGAGCTTCGGCAGAGCAGGAATATGCACGTGCCGGACGTCACGAGGTTGCAAAGCTGCTGAACTTCATGTTCGGTGTGACCTTCGCCTGGAACCTCGGTGCCAGCCTGCCATACCTCCTCATCGGCGACGACGACGAGACGAAGAAGCAGATGTTGGAGGATGCTGCGATGAAAGCTCTCTTTGCAGGCCCGACGGAAGGATTCGCCTCCGGCAACATCTATTCCGACCTCATGGGTCTCGCCACTAATGAGCAGGTGCGCAAGGCATACGGCTCCGACGGTGCCTGGGGTGCCTTCTCGCAGGGCCTCGACAATATTGGCGACTACGACATCAACCCGCTGCCGCTGATGGCCGACATCAGCAGGCTGATCGGCAAGATGAAGTACGACGGCTATGCCGCATCCCAAGAGGTGTTCAATATCTGCATGCAGAGCGCCGTCGGCGTGAACCCGCAGACGTTCACCGACATGTGGAATGCCTGCATGGACTACGCCGCTCCCGCCTGGGACGGCACGTCGTACACCTTCGAGGCGAAGAACATGGCGCGTGCAAAGGAGATTGCACTCTTCTTCATGCGCATTGCCAATGCTCCCACCAGCTCCTGGCGCAACAAGTACATCGACGAGCTGCAGATGACAGCCGAGGATGCGCAGAAGCTGCCGTACGACGAGCTGGCGAAGCGCTATGCACACTACAAGCACTGGAAGGATGTTCCTGTCGCCGGCTTCTTCCGCAGCAAGGAGGGCCGCGAAGAGAAGATGGGCAAGATCCGGGAGCAGTTCGACAAGGCCGTTGAGGAGCGCATGTCACGTCTGACGGACGAGGAGCTGCAGGATAACCTGGAGAGATCTACCGACTCCGAGGAGCGCCGGAAGATTGCGAAGATCATCCATGAGCGCATCATGGGTAGCGGCGACGACATGAAGAAGCCGAAGACCGACTGGCAGCGCCAGTATCAGAAGTGGATGACCTACGAGGATATCCGCGACGCCGAGCTGCTGTCGAAGGTGAAGACGGAGGCGAAGGCTGCCGGCGACAAGAAGACTGTCGACATGATCGGCAAGACCCAGAAGAAGATCACGGAGATCAAGAAAAAGCTGATCACCGGCGACCAGCCTGGAGAGGAGATGATGGAGCAGATACGCGACCTTCGCAGACAGGCCCTGGAGAAAACGAAGAACTACAATGTTAATAATGAATAGTCTATGACAACGAAAACAAAACTGATCCCGATGAGCAAGGCTACGGGAAAGATGAGTCGCAGGGAGAAGGCCGAGGCCGGGCGCGAGATGGACAGCGTGAAATATTCGCTGGACCGTCAGGAGCGCCGCGGCTTCGACGTGCTGATGATGGGATACCGCTACTACAGCAACCTGTCGAACTACCGGAAGGAGCGCGACAGGAACAAGCGTTATACCTATGGTGACCAATGGGGAGACCTGGTGGAGGTCGGCTGCTGCGGCCAGACGATGACGGAGGGTGATAACATCCGTCAGCAGGGAGCGATTCCGCTGACACAGAACCTCATCAGAAGGCTTGTCAGGAATGTGCTGGGCGTATACCGGGGACAGGACAAGGAGCCGACGTGCACGGCCCGCGACCGCGATGAGCAGAAGCTGGGCGAGACGATGTCGACGCTGCTGCAGTACAACAGACAGATGAACCGCATGACGGAGCTGGACGGCCGCAGCTTCGAGGAGTTCTTGATTGGCGGCCTGGTGATGCATAAGAAATGGGCCGGCTGGTGGAACGGACGCTTCGACTGCTGGACGTCGTATGTGCCGCCAAACAGCATCATCCTGGATAACAACATGCGCGACCTGCGCGGATGGGATGTGAGCTGTATCGGCGAGATCCATGACATCTCCTTCAACGACCTCGTCCATGAGTTCGCGAAGAGTCCGGATGACTACGTGCGTCTCCGTGATATCTACCAGGCTGCACGCAATCCGCAGAACATCGTCGACAACTGGCAGCAGTTCGGTCATTCCTCGCTGAGCAATATCGACTTCTTCTTCGCACCCAATGTGACCACGTGCCGTGTCATCGAGATCTGGCGCAAGGAGACTAAGCCCCGCTATCGCTGTCACGACTACAACAACGGCGACTACTACAAGATAGAGATAGAGGACTACCAGGCCGAGGTGTTAGACGAGAACCAGCGACGGATGCAGCAGGGTACGGCGGCCGGCATGGCACCGGAGGAGATTCCCATTATCGAGGCTGAGTGGTTCATCGACTCATACTGGTACTACTACTACCTGACGCCGTTCGGACACATTCTGGGCGAGGGAGAGTCGCCGTACGAGCATAAGAGTCACCCGTATGTGTTCAAGGCATACCCGTTCATCGACGGCGAGGTGCACTCGTTCGTCGCCGACGTCCTGGACCAGCAGCGATATACCAACCGCCTGATTACGCTGTACGACTTCATCATGCGCACATCGGCAAAGAACACGCTGATCATCGACAAGGACAGTATCCCGGACGACTTGCAGCTCGACGATATCGCCGACAGCTATGCCCAGGTAGGCAGCGTGATTGCACTGAAGCTGAAGGACGGCCAGCGGCCTCCCACACAGATCTCCGCGAACTGCGTGAACATCGGCATCGGAGATCTGCTCAACCTGCAGCTGAAGTTCTTCGAGGATATCTCCGGTGTGAACGGTGCGCTCCAGGGCAAGCCAGGCTATTCCGGTACGTCAGGACTGCTGTATGCTCAGCAGACGCAGAACGCCACCACGTCGCTTGTCGACATGCTGGAGAGCTTCTCGTCGTTCGTCGTCGACGCTGCATACAAGGATGTCAAGAACATCCAGCAGTTCTATGATGACGAGCGTATTATCAACATCGCAGGAAAGAACAACATCGTGCTGAGGGATCCCAGCAAGATCCGTGACGTGGAGTTCGACTTCAGCATCGTGGAGAGCCAGTCGTCGCCGGCATACCGTCAACTCGCCAACAGCTTCCTCGTGGAGATCTGGCGCAGCGGTCAGATCAACCTGAAACATATGCTGGAGGTTGGCGACTTCCCCTTCGCGGACCAGCTGTTGCAGATGATTGCCAGCGAGGAGGAACGGGCCGCCCAGGGACAGCCGCAGCAGATGGTGCCGCCGTCCCAGCAGTCACCGGAGCTGCAGCAGCAGATTGCCGACTGGCAGCAGCAGAACGGAGATGCCAGCACCGACAGCAGGCTTACAAGACTGCAGAACATGCTCGCCGCATAGGATGCCTATCCGGGAGAGATATTGGAATGAAGAAAAGGAGCCAGGACGGCTCCTTTTTTGTTGTTACCTTTCCTTCGGCTTGAAGGAGAAGAAGCGGGCGAGGGGAGAGCGGCGCTGCTTGCGCATGGCGGCCTTCGCTCTCTGGCGTCGCTCGAAGCATGCCTGGCGCCAGTGGTAGAAGTCGCGACGCTTCTCGGCGATACCGGCCTTGGTGAGGGCACCAGAGCCGTTGCCGTGAGCGGTGTAGTAGAAGGACTTCTCCGCCAGGGACTGCAGTGTGATGCTGTAGTCGAGGCGGTTCGCCTTCTTCAGGGCGCGGAAGCGTGAGCGGTCCATGACGAGCAGGAGTCCGTCTGTGGCTCCTGCGACAACATAATAGCGCTGGCCGTCGCGGGCATGGTACTCGTCGGCCATCTTCACGGCGTTGCAATAGTCAATGGTGGATTTGCAACGAACGATGATGGATTGGAATTTGTCGATGATTTTCATATTCATTGGTTTTGGGTTGTTGCTAAATGATGGTGGACTCGTTGCGGACGGCAGAGCGGTGGGTGTACTGGCGTGTCCGATGACGCTTAAAGACCTTCGGCAGGTCCATTTCGCGGAAGCAGATGTGCAGGCCGATGGCACGCGTCATCAAGAGGTCGTCGTGCTTGCCGAGGATGGCACCGAAGGCACCGTTCTTCTTGCGCTCGTACGACAGGTATTCATCCAGGCAGCGGTCGTCACGCTCGCAGTACAGCTGTTCGCGTACGCACTCGACAAGCGTGGAGATCACCATTGGCTTCGTGGCGACATTGGTGTGGAATCCATACTTCCTCGGTGCCTCCTGGCGTATCTCTGCCTCCGACTGCTTACGTGCATAGAGGTTGTCGTACTCGTGGCGTATCTGGTTCAGGATAAACTCCGACTGGTCGCCGTCGACAAAGCGGTCGCGATCCTTCGTCTCCAGGGTGTTCGACTCGATGACGAGCAGGGCGTGGTCGTACCACTCCGCTATCTGTGCCGACTTCCATGCCAGCAGGTCCATATCGATATGGCCGTACCACTGTGCCACCACCTCCGGCTTGCCACCGTCTATCATCCAGTAGCGGTCGAAGACGACGATGACGGACCAGTCGGCCTTGCGGCTGCGTCCTCCGATGTCGACGACGACCAGGTAGCGGTCGGAGACGCCCTCCTCCTCGTCGATCTCCGGCTTCTGCCATATCCACAGCTGTCCCTGGCGGTCGGCGGCGAAGTGGAGGTCTGTCAGCGAGTCCTTTCCCTTCGGCTCCTTGCCGACGAGTGCGCCGATGAATTTCGGTGCCCGGCATCCCACCTTGAACTTGTTGACGTTGTACTGGTCGAATACGCGGTTGCCGCTGTAGATGAATGCCTCGACATCGTCGGAGGGTGCCTCCGATGCCATGTCGGCATGGTCGTGGTAGGTGGCACGAG
>OCTW013392383.1_pt1 | contig 20523 bp, 17 predicted proteins | sample 1539671 | NCBI WGS metagenome assembly OCTW01 (sample SAMN02144230, study PRJEB22623) | gut metagenome | biome: sheep rumen | host: Ovis aries | place: New Zealand
GGAAACAATATGGTGATCGTGCTTCATCTTCAACGCTGATATCCAGCAGTATCTGTGACCAAGACACTGATTCGGCTGCAAAGGTACGAATAAATTTCGTAACATGCTCGAAAAAACGGAAATATTTCACGAATTACTTAAAAACAACGGATTAGACGGATTACACGGAATATTTTAGAACCAGTTCATGAGGTCGCGGAGGAAGGCGGTGAGCTCGGCAGCCATCTTCTCATCCTGATAGATGTTGGGATGCCAGTCGTTGCCATACCAGGGATCGCCGGTGATGGGTGAGAAGTCGAAGCGGTAGACCTGGGCATCGCCAGACTGACGGGCCTCGGCGGTGACCTCGTCGAGCAACTGGCGGCACTGTTGGAGCTCCTTGCCATTGAGCATCGACCCGCTGAGGAAGACAATCTTCGACTGGGGGTTGTGGGAGCGCACAAGACGGTAGAGCGTCTGGTAGCCCTGTTTCAGGAGTTTCAGATCGTAATTATTCGTAGACAGGTCGTTGGTGCCGAGGTTGATGCAGACGACATCGGGCTGGTAACGGGCGAAATCCCACTTCTCACGGAGGAAGGAGGCCTCCTGACGCAGGTCGAGGTCGAGGGCATAGCCGGTGTACTCGTACTGTACGGGCATGCAACTACGGGGGGAGCCGGTCTTCGCATCGCCATAGTTGCGATAGGCGCCGATACCACTGCGGGCCACCACCCAGTGCTGGGCACAGAGCTGACGGGCGGCGATGGAGGCATAGGAGTAGTAGTGGTTCTCGGTCTCATAGGTGAAGTGCTCGTTCTTGTCGGTGCCTTCGTTGCCATAGCCACAGGTGATGGAGTTGCCGATGAACTCGATCTTACGGTCTGGGAGGGCTGGCGGAGGGAGGAGCGACTTGCCGGGGTCGAGGATGAAGCCCCAGAACTCGGGGTACATCTCGTAGCCCTCAATGGCATACATCAGACGGATGGTGTGACGGGTATCTGGCAGGGCGGTGGCGAGGGTGACGACAGAGTCGTTGTCGCTACGGAAGGTGACCTTGAAGGGCTCTGCGGCATCGACCTGGGCTACGAAATAGCCACTGCGGGGCTTGGCGATCATCTGGAGGGAGGTACCCTCGAAGGCGGCAATGATCTGTACGCCGGGGTAGTTCCAGGCGGGGCGCTGGGGATTGGTGAAGCTGACACGGCCGGTGTAGAGGATATTCTTGTCGGCAGGACTGACGATGGTGCCCTTGAGGGGGAAGGTCTTGTTGGTTGCGCACAGGGATTGGCACACTAACATGATTACACTGATACAAAGAAATTTTTTCATAAACAACGAATTATTTAAAACCACAGATTTCACAGATTACACGGATTATTTAAGAGTACGGATTATGCGAAATATTTTTATACAACTACGGATTTAACGGATGACACGGATTATTTATAAGTACGAATTGTGCGAAATATTTTTATACAACTACGGATTTAACGGATGACACGGATTGTTAAATAAAATACGGAGGGTCAGGGCGGGGAGCCGGGGAACTTGGAGGCGAGGAAGTCGTGGAAGGCGGGGAGGTAGGCATCGGTGACGTGGATGATGGCCTCACCGATATAGATACAGTCGTTGCGGTCGACTTTCCGGATCTTGTCGAGACAGACGATGAAGGAACGATGGACACGCATGAAACGGTCGGCGGGGAGCATCTCCTCGACGGCCTTCATCGTGAGGTGGGTGACGAGGGGACGGTGCTCGGAGTCGAGAAAGAACATGACATAGTCTTTCATGCCACTGACGTAGAGGATGTCACTGAGGGAGATTTGACGGTATTCGCCGTCGACCTTGAGGAAGAGGGTTGTGTTGTTGTTTACAGTTGACGGTTTACTGTTTACAGTTGGAGAGGGGGAGGGGGAGGGGGTATCGTGGAGGGAGGAGTGTGGAGTGTGGAGGGAGAATACTCCTGCCGCAGAATCAGCTCCTGAACATATCTCACTCCTCACTCCTCCCTCCACACTCCTCGAAACACTCTCCTCCCTCCTCGAAATATCTCTCGCAAACCATTCCTTCGCTTTTTCGACAGCGGCGAGGAACTTATTGTAACGGATGGGCTTGAGGAGGAAGTCGAGGGCACGGACCTCGTAACTCTCAAAGGCATACTCCTTGAAGGCGGTGGTGAAAATGACACGGGTGGCAGGGGGGAGCATGTGGGCGAGTTCCATGCCATTGAGGTCGGGCATCTGGATATCGAGGAAGAGGAGGTCGGGCTGTTGCTGTTTGACGGCAGTGATGGCCTCAACGGAGTCGGTGAAGGAGGCCTGGAGAACGAGGTCGGGGGTCCTGGCGATGAATGACTCGAGGAGTTTGACGGCCAAGGGCTCGTCGTCGATGACGATGCAGGAGAGGATCATTTTTTGTTTACAGTTTACAGTTTACGGTTTACAGATGATTACCTGTTTTGTTTACAGTTTACAGTTTACAGATGATTACCTGTTTCGTTTACAGTTTACAGTTTACGGTTTACAGATGATTACCTGTTTCCATTCTTCACTTTCAGGGTGATGCGGACACGGAAGATGTTATCGACGAGGGACTGCTCCCAGGTGTAACGACTGGGGTAGATGAGATCGAGGCGACGACGGGTGTTCTCGAGACCAATGCCAGAGCCACTACGGTCGGCATCGTCCTTGGGGTAGTTGGTATTGGCACAGGAGAAGACGAGGACGGAATGGGCGGGGTCAGGGAGGAGCTCGAGAGAGATGTCGATCTTGGAGGGACGGCTGCTGCTGATGCCGTGCTTAAAGGCATTCTCGATGAGTGAGATGAAAAGCAGGGGGGCTATCTCCAACTTTGAGCCCTGCACTCTGAACGCTGCATTCACCTCGGTCTTGTCGTTGCAGCGAAGCTTCATGAGAGAGATATAGTTGCGCATGAAGTCGATCTCACCCTGTATGGGGACGGTCTCACGGCGCGTCTCGTACATGGCATAGCGCATGAGGTCGCTGAGCTGGGCGATGGCATCCTGCGCCTTGTCGGCATCGATCTGCACGAGAGAGGAGATATTGTTGAGGGTGTTAAAGAGGAAGTGGGGGTTGAGCTGGTTCTTGAGCCACAAGAGCTCGGCCTCAGTACGCTTCTGCTGCTCATCCTTGAGCTGTTGCTTGATGACCATCGTGCGGCGCACATGGTGCACGAGGAGGGCCACACCGGCGAGGAAGGCGCTCATGAGGATGGCGACAAGGGCAGAGGCATAGAAGTTGCTGAGGGCGTACTGGCGGTAGCGCTCGTTGGGGATGCGCTCCAGGAACGTCTGGGGGTCGAAATTATAGAACCAGACATAAGCCAGTGCGACAAGGATGACGGCGTTGCCCACCCAGAACAGCCAGCGGCGACCACGGTAGTAGCCGTAGGGCACGAGGACGAAAGTGTTGAGGAAGTAGATGGCTGCCGACGACCAGTGGATGCGGGCATTCATGTCGAAGGCCTGCATGGCACCGGTCCAGCTCTGTGTGGCGATGAACGCGGAGATGGCTGGCACCATCAGGAATGCCAGCCATGCTGCTATTTGCAGTCCGTAGAATATGATGTCCTGTCGCGTGATGTTCACTTTCATGCTGCAAAGATAATTATTTTTTTTGAAACAACAAACATTTTATTGATTGTTTACAGTTTACGGTTTACGGTTTACGGGTATTGTTTACAGTTTACGGTTTACAGATGATTACTTCTATAGGCAGGTTATCAGCTTGCACAGAATGGCTTGCCAAGTAATCACCTGTAAACTGTAAACCGTAAACCGTAAACAATCTTACTGTGGCATAGTTCCGTTGCCGTTGCCGGAGCCTGCATTGTTGATGATCTCACCCTGCGACTGTTGCTCGATGAAGTCGTTCTGCACACGGTTGACGTGCTGACGGGCTCTTACCTTTGAGTTGCCGAAGGTGTAGCTGACGGTGAAGGTGACACCGTAGATGGGCACGCGGATATTGGTATGAGAGGTGAAGTTCTGTCCTCGGCTGCTGCTCTCGATGGCGAGGTTGCCACCCTTGTTGAGTCCGACGATGCCCTGCAGGCCTAAGGTGAGCTTATCGTTGAAGAAAGTCTTTGACAGACTGCCAGTGAGGATATTGAATCCGCCGCTCCATCCCTGCAGGGTGTAGTTCTTCGTAGAGGTGATGGCGAAGGCACTAAGCTTGAGGTCCCATGGGAGCGTCTGCTGCAGGCCAGCCATGATGTTGGCCGTCCATCCACTGTTGCTCTGGCTGAGGGCATCGCTGCGCAGGTCGGTGTAGTTCAGTCCGCCGTTCATGAAGAGTCGTGTGCTCGGGGTGAGGAGGTAGTTCACGTAGGCACTCAGCCCCGTCTGGTGCCGCTTCACGACGTTGCCGTAGGTGGTGTTCAGCAGGTTGTCGCTGTCGTAGAAGCTGTATTGTGAGATGGCATTGTCGGTGAAATTGTGATGGAGGTTGAGGTTCACCATCAGCTTCGGGGTGAACATGTTGTAGACCAATGAGAGGTTATGTGCCTTCTCCACGTCGAGGTCGGGATTACCATAGTTGAGTGCGATGGGGTTCGACTTATCGACATAAGGGTTGAGGTAAGAGATGCCGGGACGGCTGATGCGCATGTTGTAGGTGAGGCCGAGGTTACTGCCCTGAGAGATGGTGTACTGCAGGCTGGCGCTGGGCACGAGGCTGCCGTAGCCGGTGCTGAAGTCATGGCCATTGCCAAGGTGATACTCCACGTCCTGCCAGGTGTACTCATAGCGTACGCCCGTCTTCACGCCCACCTTGTTGAAGTTGCCCACATATTCGCCATAGCCGGCGAGGATCTTGTTCTTATACTCGTAGTCGCTGCTGGTGGCGGGATCGTAGACACCCTTGAGGTAGTACTTCGAGTCGGAGGTGGCATCATGGAACTGCAGCTTTCCACCGAGGTTCAGCGTCTGTCCGACGGCGAGGGGCATGGTGTAGTCGAGCTGGAAGGTGTGGTTGGTGGTCTTGTCATCATTCTCAGAGTAGCGGCTCGTGAGGTCGGGCAGACCCACACCCCGCGTGCCACCGAAGGTGTTTGTGGTCTCGGTGGTGGCAGGACTGTAGTTCAGCTGGTAGGTGAGTGCCAGCGACTGTGTGTGCTCCTTGTTGAAGAAGCGCTGGTAGTCGATGCTTCCGCTGAAGGAGGTGCGCGCGTTCTTCATGTCGGCACGGCTATCGTAGCTGAAGTCTGCGACGTCATAGCCTCCCATCTTCGTGGTGGTGGTGCCCGTGCTCTTCATCGACATGGTGTTCACCTGTGCCGTGGCGTTGAGCATGCTCATCTCGCTGAGCTGGTAGCCCAGGGTGAGGCTCCCCATGGTGAACGGGGTCTTCACGTCGCTGGTAGAGGTCATGATCTGAGAGACGCCGTTGTCCTGAATCTGCTCCAGTTCGGTAGAGGTGTTACCCGGTTTGTTGTAGCTGGTCATGGCGTTGACACTGTAGGAGAACTTCCCCTGCTGGCCGCTGACGAAGGCACTCCCGCCAAGCTGCTTGGTGCCTGCCGAGGCGCGGACTGTGCCATTGTAACCGTTCATGCTATAACTCTGCGAGGGCATGCCCCCGGCAGCAGGCATCTGTTTGTTCATCACGATGTTGAGCACGCCCGTGGCTCCCTCGGCATCATACTTCGCACCCGGGTTGGTCATCACCTCGATGCTCTTCACGGCCGAGGCAGGCATGCTCTTGAACACCATTGAGGGGTTGGAGGAGAACATCACGTTGGGCATGCCATCGACATAGACCTTAAACGAGGAAGAGCCGTTGACAGAGATGTTGTCCTGGCCATCGACGGTCACCATGGGCACCTTACGGAGCATGTCGAGGACGGTGTTCGACTTCGAGTCCTCGTCGTCGGCCACGTTGTAGCTCATCTTGTCGACCTCCATCTTCACCAGGGGCTTCTGTGCCACCACCTCCACGCCCTTCAGCGCGGTGGCATTCTCCTTGATATACAAGGTGCCCAGGTCGAGGGTAGGCTCGTTGCCCAGGGTGACGGTCTGACGGAGATCCTCCTTACCCACGCTGCTGAACACGATGTCGTAGCGGCCCTTGACCGTCAGCTGTTCAGAGAAGCGGCCGTCCTCCTTGGTGAGGAACATCGCCACGGGCTTGTCGGTCTTACCCTGTTTGAACACACGGACGGTGGCAAACGGCTCTGCCTCGCCAAGGGTCTCGTCCATCAACACGCCCTTCACAGTGGTCTGGGCACTCACTACTGCCGACAGCGTCAGCAGCATCATCACGAAGAAAAATCTCACTTGTTTCATATCTTTGCTTTTTTTATTTATCTAGCTTTTTTGAATGCTGGTGCAAAGATAGCGAGAATCTCCTTCGCCCGCAAGAAAGTTTCGACGACTTCCTGGGATTTTTTCGACGACTTCGCAAAAGCCGCTTATTTGATGATGGCTGTCCAGCCACCACCACTACTAAGGCGAATGTTCAGGCGGTCGTTGGCCGTAACGGTCTGCCGGGTGTGCTTATAGTCGGTAGCCTCCTTCATCGCATTCACCCCATCAGCGAAGATATCGGCCTTAAACTGACCGTTGCCAAGGAAAGAGAGGTCGATAGCGAGGTCGCGTGGTGTCCAGTCGGTCATGGCTGCGACATACCATGTTGCTCCTTTGCGACGGGCAATGACGGTGTATTCGCCCAACTGTCCGTCAAGGGCAATCGTCTCATCGAAGGTGGTGGGAATCTGGGCGATGAAATCAGTACACTCCTGGTTCTGCATATATTTCGTCGGACTGTCGGCAAGCATCTGCAGGGGTGCTTCGAAGGTGGTGTACATCGCCATCTGGTGTACACGGGTGCCCTGCGACATGGGGTTGTCGTTGTTGCCGAAGAAGTTGTTACGCATGGCATTGGTCATGGCTCCCGGCGTGTAGTCCATGGGACCTGCGAGCATGCGCAGATAAGGAGCAGTGACATCGTAGCGCGGTTGGTTGTGGAGTGGTCCGTCGCCCACACGCGGCTCCCACTTCGAGTTCTCCAGGCCCTTTACACCCTCAAAGTTGAAGATGTTCGGATAAGCCCTCTGGATGCCGAAGGGCTTCAGGCCGTGGAGGTCGAGATAGAGGTGATGGCGTGAGGCACTCTCGGCGATGCTGTAAGCCGAGGCGATCACCTGCTGGTCGTCGCGGTCGAAGAAGTCGACCTTGAAGCCCTTGATGCCCATGTCGGCATAGTGTTTCATGACAGCATCTGTCACGGCAGTGTCGCCTGTTGGATCATTGCCAATGAGGTTACGCCAGCTGGACCAGAGGATGATGCCCACCCCCTTCTGCTGTCCATGGGCGATGAGCCGCGGGAGGTCGATGGCAGGGTTGAGGTTGTCCATGAGCGACTCCTTGCCGCTCCATCCCTCATCGACGATGATATACTCGAGCTTGTTCTTGGCCGCGAAGTCTATATAATATAAATAGGTGTCGGTGTTCATGCCCGACAGGAAGTCGACACCACTGATGTTGGTGTTGTTCCACCAGTCCCAGGCCACCTTGCCGGGCTTGATCCACGACGTGTCGGAGATGCGACAGGCAGGCGCCAGGCGCTGGGCCATGTCACAGTTCAGGATGTCGGCATCACGCTCAGTGACGACCACGGCACGCCAGGGCAGAGACTGCCGGCCATTCAGTTTTGCGATGAAGCCGGCCCTTTTCGTAGGCACGAGATTCAGACGGTCGAAGCCCCCCACCTGCTGTTCTAACGGATAGGGCGCGAACTCCGCCTTCAGGCTATGGCCCTCGCCCTTCTTCAGAAACATGCCCGGATAGTTCTCTACGCCAGCATCCATCACGATGGCCTTCATGCCCTCAGGCAGGCAGACGGCCAGCGGACTGATGGTCAGCGAGTCGGGGAACATCTGCGACAGCCGCTGTTCGTCGTAATACGACTCAAAGGAATAGCAGTAACGCTCGCCACCGCGGTTGTCGTTGACATAGGGCACGAAGGCCTGGTAGTCGTCGGCAAAGCAGAACTCCGCTGTTTCGTCGACCACGTTCAAGGGCTTTGCGTTTGTGCTGATGAGCCGGTAGGCCGCCCCGTCGTCGTAGGCCCGCACCTCGATGGTGAACTTCTGTGAGGTATAGAGCAGCAGCTGGCCATAGGCATCGCTGACAGACTGTTTCTTATAGAACGGCGTCTCGAAGCTGGTGTCGATGCGATGACGCGCCACCTTCCCCACCCTACCAAGGCCCAGGGACTTCTTTCCCTGCTGGGTCTGGATGTCGATGCGGGAAGGCATCAGCACCGTCTTACCGTCATAACGCACCGACCAGCACACCTGCTGGTCAGCCTCTACCATCACACTCACCTTCCCGTTAGGTGAGCTCACTTCGTAATGAGCTGCGGCAGCAGACATCGTTACCATGCAGAACAAGGCCAGAATCTTCGTTTTCATAATTATCGTTGTTTTAGTTATACATCAGTTGCCTTATCGCTTCCAGAAGCGGGCGGTGATATCCTCGAACTCACCCTGGTCGTTCTGGCGGTAAAGCCGTTGGTTGGTGGTAGGCCTCTTCAAAGGACCGAGATGCCGGATGAAGGGGCCTATCTTTATATAGTCGAAATCGTTTTTTTGAATGAGAGGAGAGATGACGGTACGTCCGCTGTACCAGGCCACGCGCAAATGCGGATACTCCTCATGGACATACTGTGCGAGCAGATCGACACCCTTAGGGTCGCTGTCGCCCCCCATGAAGGCGATGCAGGTAAGGTCAGAGCCATACTTGCCGACAAAGGCGTCGATGGCCTCTGGATTGAGCGGGAGGCCAACATCGTCCCAGAGGTAACGGCTGTGACACCCAGGACAGTGACACGGGCAATTAGAGATGTTAATTGCCAGTGTCACTTCGTCGGGTATCTCCTGGAATACGATGTCAGAGTTGACGTACTTCAGCATGAGCTACCTAAGCATGTGCATAGTAACGGCGTGAAGCCTCCTCCTGACGTGCCTGAGAGAAGTTAGACACACGCTTCAGATAACCAATGATGCGCGTCATATAGTCGACATTCTTCGAATGGCAATGCGGGCACTCCTTCAGGTAGCGCTTGTCGATATGGCCACAGTCGTTGCAGACGGTGTTGGGGATGTTGAAGGTGAAATAGTTACATCCCTCCTTGGCGGCGACCTTCAGCAGGTGGGCATACTGCTCCTTGGAGAGGTGCTCCTCGAGGTTCATGTGGAGTGCGGAGCCACCCGTGAGGTGCTCGATATACGGTGCACCATGCAGCTTGAACTTGTCGATGATGGTGAGCGAGTTGTCCTCGACGACATAGAAATAACTGTTATAGCAGTCGCGGGGCACGAAATAGCCATCCTCACGGTCCCACTTGGCATGCTTCACGCCGACGTTCTCGGCAGGAATCATCTCGCAGTTGAACATCACATCCTTCGTGCGATACTTCTTATTATACTGCTCGATGAGTCCGAGGATGCCCTGTACGAAGTGCAGGTAGTCGTCGTTGGGCGTGATCTTCAGACCCATGAACTCGGCAGCCTCCACGAGTCCGTTGATGCCAATGGTGAGATACTGTCGGCCGATGTTGATATAGCCTGCATCGAAGAGCGGCAACATGCCGTGAGCCTGCAGTTCCTTCAGGTTCTCGTTATAGGCCAGCTGCACCTTATGACAGAGGTCGATGACAGAGCTCAGGTAGTCGAGGTAGTTGAGTTCATGGTTCACGGCGAACTGGATGCAGCGGTTCAGGTTGATGGTGAGCACGCTCTTCGATCCCGTGCTGACACCGCCAGCACCGAGGGTATAGGAGAAGCCGTTGTCGGTGATCTCGTTGCGCAACCGACAGCAGGAGCTCAGCGAGTCGGCGTTGTTGCTCATGTAGGTGAAGAAAGAGTGTCCCTCACTGTACATCTCGGCGGTGAAGTCGCCCCACTCCTGGTCGCGGCAGTCGCCATTCTCATCAGTGAGCAGCGCCATCGTCTCCACGGGGAAGGTGAGCAGTGTCTTCGTGCGCTCCTTATTGAACCACTTCATGAAGCGCTTCTGCAGCCAAGAGAGTCCGTCCCAGTCGGGTTTGGAGCCATCGGGGAAGTAGAAGTCGCCGAAGATCGACTCGAAGTAGTAGCGATCGTAGTAGGCGATATTCCAGAACACGGCCTGATAGTTACGGGCACCCGTGGGCTGGTTAAGCGTGTAGACAATCTGTTCGAAGTAGTCGGTGATGACCTTGTCGATGGTACGTTTCTTCAGCGAGAGGTCAGCCTGTTCGTTGGCGCGCTTCCAGTAGTCAAGGCCATACTCCTTGCCAATGAAATAGTTCATGTACATCAGGAACTCTGGTGTGGCACAGGCGCCGCTGAGCATGGAGCTGACCATGAACACCATGTTGACGAAACCGCCAGCAAACGACTTGAGGTTTGTGGGGGCCGTGGAGTTTCCTCCGATGCTCGTGGTGCCACCAATGAGCCAAGGATACATCGTAATCGAGGCGCAGTAGTTGGCCAGACTGGTCTCATCGTTCTTATATATAAAATGGTGTGTCAGCTTGTCGATATACTCGTCGGCCAGCTGCTTACCATACATCTTCTTGATGCGGTCAGTGAGCAGGCGACGGTTCAAGCGGATGAAGTTGGACTTTGGCAGTTCGCCGATGAGCGTGGCGATGTTCTTGTGCTCCACATTGGCATTGGCATCGTATTTTGAGCCTGTGGCAGCGTTCACCGACTCGGTGTACTCCGAGAGGAACATCATCTTCTCCAGCGTGTCGCGGTCTTCAGAGTGGGTCTGACGGTAGAGGATGAACGACTTAGCCACATGGTAGAATCCCTCCCGCATGAGTGCCTCCTCCACCTGGTTCTGGATGTTCTCCACGGTGATATCATCGTGGATGTCGAGATGGCTGAGGATCTTTGAGATCGTTCCCAGGTCGGCTGGTTCGTTCACACTGTCGAACGCCTTGACAATGGCATTCATGATCTTGTCCAAAGAGAACTGAGCCTGAGACCCGTCTCGTTTAGTGATGGTAAAGTTTTTAATCTCCATTGTATTGTTTGTTTATGTTTATGCTTTCTCCGTCAGTTAGAGTGATCCATTTCGGGAAACTTTTTCTTTTTCTGGTTTTTAAAAGTTGTCCGTTTTGGAAAACCGAATCCGGTTGCAAAGGTACAAATTTTCCTTATACCTTATATCACTTTAAATCTAAAAAAAACATAAAAAGGCCAAAAAGGCGATTTTATCGCTTGGCAACAAATACAATCTGCGAGGAATTCAGGAAATTGGTTTGCTTCTCGTCGACATAGACCGCAGCGGGAATAATCTGTACCATCAGCTCGCGAGTCTCGGCATCGAAAGTACCAAAGGAGTAGAGGTTCTCATAGTAGAAAGGTATCTGCACCTTATGGTCGGCGCCGCCATAGTTGAGGTTGTACTCAAGGGCATAGGGGTTGACGAGGAACTGCACGGGTGATGTCTGTATAAAGTGCATCTGGCATCTGACATCCCGAGCAGGAGCGGCAGCCAGGGCCTCCTGCAGGGGGGCGTTGTTGGACACAGCGGCTGCCAGCACCTTGGCGGGGAAGTTGGTGATGACAAGTGTGCTGTCGGTGGGGATATGCCAGGTGCCATCAATCGTGTCGACCTTCTGCGACAGGCCATCGGCCGTCTTTGCCAGATAGAGCAACTTACCGGCATAGTCGCCGCCAACGGTAAGATAACACTGGGCGATCTCCGCCTTTGAAAGCTGCTTGGAAGAATTGTTGTTGTCGTCATCGTTCAGACACGAGGTGACACCCATGACTGTCGTCAGACAGAGAAGGAAAGAGAAAAATTTTGTTGTCTTCATAATTATACCTTATTTTATTTACTAATCCATAACCTAAACTTATTCACTAAAACAGCCGCAAAATTACACAATATTTGTGAAATAAAAATAGCGAAGCGGAATTTTGTGGCATTTGTATGCAAAGATTTATAATTTATTTTGTAATTTTGCACTCAAATTATGATGGATGAAGATTTTGACATACGTGAAGAGCGGTTCGCTCAAGGAGAGAAAGACTTTGAGAACGCGCTGCGGCCACTGGCCTTCACTGACTTCAGCGGTCAGAAGAAGGTTGTGGAGAACCTGCAGGTATTCGTAGAGGCCGCGAAATATCGCGGAGAGCCACTCGACCACACCCTGTTGCACGGTCCTCCCGGACTGGGTAAGACCACGCTGTCGAACATCATTGCCAACGAGCTGGGCGTAGGTTTTAAGATTACCAGCGGTCCCGTGCTCGACAAGCCCGGCGACCTGGCAGGCATCCTCACCTCACTGGAGAAGAACGACGTGCTGTTTATCGACGAGATCCACCGTCTGTCGCCTGTGGTGGAGGAATATCTGTATTCAGCGATGGAGGACTACCGCATCGACATCATGATAGACAAGGGTCCTTCGGCGCGAAGCATCCAGATCGACCTGAATCCGTTTACGCTCGTTGGTGCCACCACCAGGAGCGGTCTGCTGACAGCCCCCTTGCGGGCACGTTTCGGCATCAACATGCACTTAGAGTACTATGAGCCTGAGACCCTGCAGAAGATCGTGGAGCGCTCTGCCGGCATCCTGGCCATCCCCATCACGGAGGATGCCGCCCTGGAGATAGCAGGTCGCAGCCGAGGCACGCCCCGTATCGCCAACGCCCTGTTGCGGCGCGTGAGAGACTTTGCCCAGGTGAAAGGTAACGGCAAGATAGACACCAAGATCACGAAGGTGGCCCTGACGGCCCTGAACATCGACCAGTACGGCCTCGACGAGATCGACAACAAGATCCTGCTGACCATCATCGACAAGTTCAAGGGTGGTCCGGTGGGTATCACAACCATCGCCACTGCCATCGGCGAAGATGCGGGAACGGTAGAGGAGGTGTATGAGCCCTTCCTCATCATGGAGGGATTCATCAAGCGCACGCCCCGCGGTCGAATGGTGACAGAACTGGCTTACCGGCACTTCGGGCGTAACCCCTATGGGGGAAACATCATGGAACCGAATCTGTTTGATGTTTAGTTTACAGTTTACGGTTTACAGTTTACAGTTTACAGTTTACGGTTTACAGTTTACGGTTTACAGATCATTGAATATTGATTTAGACGATATGAGGACAGGAATATTCGTGGGGTCGTTCAACCCCTTTACTGTAGGTCATGACTCCATCGTGAGAAGGGCCTTGCCACTGTTCGACCGACTGGTGATCGGTGTGGTAGGGGATAACGTGCATAAGCCAGACATGCCCTCTGCCGAAGCACGCATGAAGGTGATAAGCGATCTCTATGCCGAGGAGCCACGTATCGAGGTGAAGGTCTACCACGGTCTGGCAATGGATTTCGCCAAGACAGAGGGTGCGAGATATATCGTGAAAGGTGTGCGTACGGTGAGTGACTTCGAATATGAGCAGTGGCAGGCAGACTTCAACCGCCAGATCGGGGGTATAGAAACCATCCTGCTCTATACTGAGCCCGCGCTGGCCAGCATCTCATCGAGTGCATTGCGAGAGCTCTCGCATTTCGGTGTCGACGTGAGTCCCTATCTGCCGAAGAAAGAGGCGAGGGAGGGGGGATAGTTTACAGTTTACGGTTTACGATTTACAGTTTACAGTTTACGGTTTACGGTTTACAGTTTACGGTTTACAGTTTACAGTTTACGGTTTACAGTTTACGGTTTACAGTTTACAGTTTACGGTTTACAGTTTATAGTTTATAGATGATTACTGATTAGAGCTTAGATGATTACATATGAAGCAGAGGGGGTGAAGTTCCCCCATATCAAGAAACGCGAGACATCAAACTGGATTCGCCGTGTGGCTGAGTCGTATGGCAAAAGAGTCGGTGAAATCGGCTATATGTTTGTCAATGACGACAAGATCCTGGAGGTGAACAATGAATATCTGGGCCATGATTATTACACCGACATCATTACCTTCGACTATTCAGAGGGGAAAACGATCAGCGGTGACCTCGTCATCTCACTCGACACCATCTTCACCAATGCCGACAAGTACGGTCGTCCCTACGATGAAGAACTGCATCGCGTGATTATCCACGGCATCCTCCATCTCTGCGGGCTCAACGACAAAGGACCCGGAGAACGGGAGAAGATGGAAGCAGCGGAAGACAAGGCCCTTGCCATGAGGTAAGGACTCAGACCGACAGGTGAAGGCGTCGCAGACCGGCTACGGCGCTTAGATATAATCCTTGAAAGCCTCGTCGTACTCAGGACTGGGAGCCAGCTGGCCATTCACGAGGCATACCAGTTCCACGGTGGCACGGAAGCAGAGCTTCTCATCGCTGGCACGATAGATATCCTGATAGAACCAATAGCGGAAGCCATCCTTTTTCAGATTCAGACGAGAGATAAACTCATCATCGCAGCGCAGGGGGACCTTGTACTGCAGTTTCATGCTGTGGACGACGGCATCGATGCCCTGCTCATGGAACTTGGCGAAGCTCACGCCAAGGCTACGGAGGAAGAGGTGGCGGGTGTGCTCGGCATAGTGGAGGTAGTTGGCATTGTTGACGATGCCCTCGATATCGCACTCGTAATCGCGCACTGCCATACGGGTTTCGAAGATATATTTCATTTTGTTGAGGGTTTACTTATTTAGTTTACAGTTTACGGTTTACAGTTTACAGTTTACAGTTGATTTGCTAGCAAGCCCCTCTGAATCCTCAGGGTAATCATCTGTAAACTGTAAACCATAAACAGTAAACAGATCCAGAATTTCGCTGAAATGGGTGATTTTCACCAGCCGGGGATGCTCAATGTCGTCGAAGTGTTCGAGTTGCCACGTGACATGGAAGGGGATATGGATGGCCGAGGCCCCGATGTTGAGGGCCGGTGCGATGTCACTCTTCAGCGAGTTACCCACCATCAGCAGGTTCCTGGGCTGAATCTCCAAGTGCTCACAGAGCTGCTGAAACTCCACCTCCGTTTTGTCAGACGTGATCTCGACATGCGAGAAATACTTGCCCAAGCCACTGCGCTTGAGTTTGTTCTCCTGGTCCTGAAGTTCCCCTTTTGTGAAGACGACGAGGCGGTAGGGCCAGGCCTGCAGGCGTTGCAGCGTCTGTTCCACCTCCGGCAACGGCGTTGCAGGCAGATGGAGCAGTGACTTGCTATGGCAGAGCAGGTCGGAGAGCTGTTCTGTGGAGAGATGGTCACCGCCCACGCGAAGGGCCGTCTCGATGATAGAGATGGTAAAGGCCTTACAGCCATAGCCAAGGTCGGCCATGTTACCGCTCTCTGTCTTGAAGAGCTCCTGGGCAGGGTTTTCGCAGTAAGGCGCGATGAGCCGGTAGAGGTGGTTCTCTACGGCCTCGAAGTGCGACTGACAGTCCCACAGGGTGTCATCGGCGTCGAAAGCGATTACTCTGAATGGTGACAGTGCGGGCATACTCCTTTGATGATAAAGTTCGTGCTATGCGCCTCGAAGCCCTCTGGCAGCAGCAGCTCAGGCATGTGCAGGTGGTCGAGGCAGAAGGTCTGCTGACATCTCTCGCAAAAGAAGTGCGGGTGCTGATCCTCATCATGGTCATCGCAGTGGCTGTGGCACAGCTCATAGCGTGTGCCATCGCCACCGCCTTCGATGGCATGCACCATGTGATGGTCTCTGAAGAGCGTCAGGGCACGGAACACATTCGACTTATCAATCGTCTGTATCCTCCGTTCCAGTTCTGCCAGCGAGAGCGGCTGGACCGTCTCTGTCAGAGCCCTGGCCACCATGATGCGGTTGGCTGTGGGTTTGATGCCATGCGCCTCGAGCAGCGCGATGATTTCCGTGTTCATGCTTGATGTTTCGTCATGACCGTTCTTTTTTCGACTGCAAAAGTAGCAAAATTATCCCACATAAGCAAGGATTTGGCTAAAAACCTGCGATATCGGCACTGTGCCGTTACAGTCCGCGCTCCGCCCAGTCGCCCCTATCGAGGTTGCGGTAGCCGATGGCTTCAGCGATGTGCATGGACTCCACCCGCTCAGAGCCAGCAAGGTCGGCGATGGTACGCGCAACTTTTAGGATACGGCTATAGGCACGCGCAGAGAGTTTGAGGCGTTCCATGGCCATGCGGAGCATGTCGAGCGAGGCGGCATCCGGTTCTGCATATTCATGGAGCATGCGTTCCGTCATCATCGCATTGCAGTGGACCCTTCCCTGTCCGCCCTGTTTAGGGAGGGCGCTGAAACGCTCTGTCTGGATGTTACGGGCTTTGATGACACGTTCACGGATTTTCGCACTGGGTTCGCCAGGCTGCATCTGTGAGAGTTGGGCGAAGGGCACGGCCTGGATCTCACAATGGATGTCGATACGGTCGAGCAGAGGTCCACTGATTTTCGAGAGGTAACGAGCGATCTGTCCCGGTGTGCAGACACAGTGATGTGTCGGATCGCCATAATAGCCGCAGGGACAAGGATTCATCGAGGCGACGAACATGAAGGAGCAAGGGTACTCGACTGTATATTTGGCGCGAGAGATCGTGATCTTACGGTCTTCGAGCGGCTGTCGCAACACCTCGAGCGTGCTTTTGTTGAACTCAGGCAGTTCGTCGAGGAAGAGCACGCCATTATGGGCCATGGCCACCTCGCCAGGCATCGCCTTGTTGCCTCCCCCCGTCATCGCCACCTGCGATACGGTGTGGTGAGGAGAACGGAAGGGGCGCTGTGAGATGAGTGACGTGCCACTGGAGAGCTTGCCTGCCACGGAGTGTATCTGTGTGGTCTCCAGACTCTCTGCGAGGGTCAGTGGGGGCAGGATGCCAGGCAGGCGCTTGGCCATCATCGACTTGCCACTGCCTGGCGGACCAATCATGATGATGTTATGTCCGCCAGCCGCAGCGATCTCCAAGGCTCGCTTCACATTCTCCTGTCCTCTCACGTCGGCAAAGTCGAGATCGAAGGAGCTCTGTTGCTCGTAGAACTCCTTTCGCGTGTCGACGAAAGTAGGTTCATAGAGGCTGCTGCCATTGAAGAAGCTGATAACATCAGCCAGTCCGTCCATGCCATACACGTCGAGATTGTTAACGACGGCCGCCTCGCGCACATTCTCGTGAGGCACAATCAGCCCCTTGAATTTCTCCTTCCTTGCACGGATAGCTACAGAGAGCACGCCACTGACAGGCTTCAGCTTACCATCGAGACCCAGTTCGCCGATCATCATGTATTCGCCCAATATCGACTCGCTCACCTTTCCGTGGGCAGCCAGGATTCCAATAGCCAGCGGCAGGTCGTAACCACTGCCCTCCTTTCGGATATCAGCAGGCGAGAGGTTGATGGTGAGGTCGGCAGTAGGCGGTTTGAAGCCATTGTTGGCGACGGCTGCCCGGATACGATCATAGCTCTCCTTGACAGCGGTGTCAGCCAGTCCCGAGAGATGGAACTGCACGCCACGCGTCATGTTCACCTCGATGGTGATTGTTGTGGCCTCCAGGCCCATGACTTCTGCACAATAGGTTTTGACTAACATAGTATATAATTTAAGACATTGGATTTTTCTTTATTGTCAGGGCGATTTCTCCTCTAACAGCGGCCGGGCCTTGTCCTGCAGTTCATTGATGCGGAGGGTGTGGGCGATAATCTTCCCCTTGCTATCGGTCATGATGTTGTCAGGAATGTACGACAGTCCGAGCGTTTGTATCAGCGGACTCTCCCACATCTTCCCGTCGTTGATGATGCTCCACTTTACAGAGTCTTCCTCAGCCGTCTTCCGGCATCCTTTCACGTCGGCATCCACACAGATGCCAACGACCTTCAGCTTTCCCTCGTAGCGATGCTGGAAGAATGTCAGCTGTCGCTGCATGTTCACACTCTCGTAGTTGGACTTTGCCCAGGTATAGATGATATTCACCGTGGCGTTCAGGTCTGACGAGCTCACCGTCTTGCCATTGACATCCTTGGCGGTGAAGCTGGGGAGGGTGGCACCCTCTCTGAGGTTCTGCAGTCCCTTCATCTTCTCCGTGAGTCCTTTCAGCGAAGGCTCGTCAGGCCGTGCCTTCTGTAGCAGGGCTATCAGCCGTACGGCTTTCTGATAGTCGGGTCTCGGTATCTGGGCGAAGTATTTATTAAATAGGTATAGAGAGATCGGCGAGACCGGATTCTCCATGATGAACGCCTCCGCGGCCTGTGTCGCCTCAGGGGGTGTCATCTGACTGGTCTTCATGCGGAAGTCCGTCATTGCCTTGTTCAGGTCGGTACCCTTGATACGTGTCTCCCTCAGGTGAGAGGCATCGCCCTCAATCTCCACTTCCGTCCGTGGCTCAGCGAAGACAGGCAGTTCGGAAAAGTTTGGGAACACCAGTGCAAAGGTGACTGGCTCCTCGAGTGTGACCTCATAGCGGAAGGTTCCTTTCGCCACACTGATGGTGTCGAGTTTATGCGTGCCGTTAAGGCCGTAGATATAGAGTTCTCCTTGGTTGAACCCCTTGAAGGATCCTTCCAGGAGAAAGGTCTGGCGATCATTCCCACAAGATAATAGGAGGAAAGTGCAGAAGAGTAAGAGGTAAGAGGTGAGAAGTGAGAGGTGAGAGAATACTTTTGCCACAGATGCGATCTGAGGTTGGCATTCTTTTCCTATCTCCATTACTTTTGCCATTTCTCTCACTTCTCACCTCTCCTCCAGAAATCACTTCAGTTCCAGATCATTGTCAGCATAGCTGGCGAACGAAGGATCCTTCGTGATAGCGTTCTTCAGTGCAGCGGCAGCGTCGGCCTTGTTACCCAGACGAGCGGCGAGGATAGCCTTGAGGTAGTCTGTGGTAGCATCGGGGTTCTTGATGAACTTCAGCGTGTTCTCTGCCGTAGCGTAGTTCTTGTTCAGGATCTGAGCAAGGGCAGCACTGTTAGAGCTGATCTGTCCGAAGTCTTTTTCTGCCTGAGCGTAGTTACCCTTGGCGAGGTTCAGGTTGCCAATCACCTCCTGCAGGCCATTGGCATCGGTAGCGCCAGCAATCAGATTCTCTGCAGCAGCGATGTCGCCGTTCTTCAGAGCCAGCAGACCGAGGTTAGCGCTGGCCTCGGGCAGTGCGCCGTTCACCGTCTGTGCCTTCTTGGCATACTCGTTAGCCAGGTCGTAGTTACCCTTGGCATACTCGATGGTAGCGATGTTGTTGTAGGCACGGGCATCGTTGGGGTAGATCTTCGTGGCCGTCTTATACACTTCCTCAGCCTCAGCAGGGTTGCTCTTCTTGGCAGCGCCATAGAGCAGCTCCTCGATGTTCAGCTGCGTGGGGTCGCTGACAATCTGCTGAGCAATCTGCTCGTCGCTACGTCCGATAGTCTCGTAGTTGATGGTCATACGTGCACGGCGCAGCTGTGGCAGAATGCCGTCAGCCAGCTCGCGGAAGGCCTGAGAGATGTTACGGATCTGCTGCTCACGCTCCTGGGGATCCTTATACATAGAGAGGACGCGCAGGATGACATCCTTGTCCTGAATATCACTGGCCTGTACCAGCTGCTGGAAGCCTTCCCAGTCTTCTGCGGTGTAGTTAGCATCGACATTGGCGTCCATCTTCAGCTTCTTCAGTTCCTTGTTCACGAACTGCTCTGTCACCTTCTGGCGCTGTCCTGCCAGCTTTTCATTCAGGTCCAGACCACCATCAGGAGATGCAAAGGCAGACACCTCCACATTCTCCAAAGCCAACTTCTCGCGGTCGCTGTTGATCTGACTCAGCAGCTTGACGAACTCCTGCACAGAGTTGTTCTTCAGCTCACTCTTACGAAGCGAAGCCTGCTGGATGAGGAACTTGATGTTTGCCTCCTGCTTTTTCTTGTTGATGCGCTGGTAGCCGTCCAGAGCGAGGGCAGGAGCGGCCGACACGAGTGTCTTCTTGTACAGCTCAGACGTGGCGATGATGCCAGAAGCCACCTTCACGGCAGGCACGTCGAACTTCTTATTACCGATGCGGGCATCGAAGGTCAGATACATATCGGCCTTGTTGCAGTCGGCATAAGCGAAGTTGGTCTTCATCGTATAGTTGCCGCCCACCTTGTACTGGATGGTCTGTCCGTTGCCAGCCACGTTCTCACCCTGGAAGGTGGCGCTGCTGCCCTGTACGACGACTCCGTTGTCATAGCGGAGCTCCGGTACGACGGTCACTACGGCCTTCTTCTTCATATACTTCTCAGGGAAGTGGCCATTGATGGTTGCGGGTACTGTACCTGCCTGAGTCTCAAGCGGATTAGGGATCACGGTAAAGTTGTCGGCTGAGAGGGCTCCCAGTTTAGAACAGGAAGCGAAGAGCATCATCGATGCTGCAGACATTAAAATAATACTTTTCTTGTTCATAATGATTTATGTTTAGTAATTTATCGTTTCCGAAAGCAGGACCTCTGTGGTTCATAGTAAGTGAAGGTGCCGCGAGCGGGATTTCAAAACCCGCTTTGCAGCATTTCTTGCTAAGCAAGGCCTCATAGCCTGCTTGTAGCATTTCTTGCTAAGCAAGCGGTGCCGCGAGCGGGACTCGAACCCGCACGACCGTTTCGGGTCAAGGGATTTTAAGTCCCTCGTGTCTACCAATTCCACCATTGCGGC
>OCTW011596424.1_pt1 | contig 20513 bp, 21 predicted proteins | sample 1539671 | NCBI WGS metagenome assembly OCTW01 (sample SAMN02144230, study PRJEB22623) | gut metagenome | biome: sheep rumen | host: Ovis aries | place: New Zealand
AAAGCAAGCCTCGCGGAGCATCTTATCCAGGTGCTTCGTCCTATCGGTACGATACAGCTTGTATTTGTAGGCAATCATGCGGCAAAGGTAACAAAATTCTTGTGAACATACAAGAAAAACAGATTATTTGTTTGGCAATTATCTAACTTTTGTTATCTTTGCACGCAAAATATGCGTATTGTTATGGCAACAAAAGACAGATATACAACAAGTACGCACTGTATTTACAACCTCGGATATCACATTATCTGGTGTCCGAAATACCGACGCAAGGTATTAGTAAATGGAGTCGATGAACGGATGAAGAAGCTGCTGCTTGAAAAAGCTGCAGAATTGGGAATACAGATTGAAAATATGGAGGTGATGCCTGATCACGTACACCTGTTCGTGAAAGGAAAACCCTCAATAGCTGTTCAACATATTGTGAATCAGCTGAAGGGTTATACCTCCGTGATGCTTCGCCGGGAGTTCCCCAGGCTAAAGAGCCGACTCCCGACCCTCTGGACGAGATCTTACTATGTGGAGAGTGTCGGACATATATCGGAGTCCACGATTACGAAGTATATCGAGGATCAGAAGAAAGTTTAACGAAGTGGGAGTATGTGCGCTTTCATCCCCAACCTGAAGGACAGGGTATTCCCGCTTGAAAATCATAAAAATTATTTTCACTACAGGAACATAATGGCTTACAAAGTGCCGGCAATTGTGTGGCTCAGGATGGCAGAGTATACACACGGCTGGTTAAGGAATGAGTTAGGAGGAGCAGTGAGGGTGGACGGGAAGAACGTGATTTGCGTGCAGCACATGAGAGGTGCGAGAGATATCCTGCGTATGGAGACGGCGGAGGACACCTTGGAACGACGACCAGTGACATGCACGATGTCGGCAACACTCTACAACATGATTGATGCGGGACTGACGCTGAACGAGGAGGTGACCAAGAGGGCATACGGCATAGACCGGCAGGGGATGGCACAGTTCGTGCCTATCGAGTGCCCGAAAATGCGCCTTACACAGGACGGTGTGCTGAGACCATGGACGAACGACACATGTTTCGCCACAAAACAAGCCACGCTGATGAACCGCTTCCTTAGAGAACGGTTCTGGCAAGCTGTGGAGGAATATGATCGTGAGTACCGTCGCCAGCGGAACGGGGACTTTTATCCCGCCGTGGAGATGGTTGAGGACTTCTGCGACACCACTGGAACATCAGATATACACATCGACGCGATCAGGCGGGAGTGGCAGAGAAGGCAGAAGCGAACGGTGCATGGCTCTAAATGAGAAATGACTACTGCCGCAGACTGGTGCCCTCAAATCTTACCAGCTTCGTGATGACCTTCAGGCGGTCGAGTACTTCGGCACCGTAACGGTGTTCGATGCTATCCGGCCACGGCCACGGACGGTCGGCAGGCCAGGAGACAGGACGTGCGGTGGCAAGATTGGTGGTGATAAGGAGCAGCTGCCCGGTGCGCTCGGCATTGTTGCAGAGCTCAAAAAACGGTCGGCGACGCAAGTATTTGACGGTGGCTTCGACAGGTTCCTTTCCCAGATCGTCGATGATGACAATACGCTCCTTCAGCAACTCATCGAGCCTGTGACAGATATCGGGACCACTTACGTAGGGTATGGGTCGGCCGCCATTACCAAGTATGACGGGAAGAATCTTCTCGCACAGGAGTGTCTTTCCCAGGCCAGAATGTCCGATACAGAGAAGTCCCCTACCCTTGTTGTCCTGAAGCCAGGAGACTATCTGGTCGTAAGCAGGCAGCCATTGCTCGCTGCCTTTCAGAAAATAGTGCAGCCCGTCCTTCAGCCGTTTCTCGGCATCATCCACATGGATGTTGTAGAGGTCGCTGTCGGGGCGATAGCCGCCATGTTCCTTCAGGTAGGCAGCGATGTCGGCAAACTGGGGTTCCTGACGTTTCGCGATGCGGTAGAGCAGCGTCGTCTTCGGACTGAAGTATAATCCCATCATCTTTTTCAAGAGGGGTGCATAGAAGTGCTCCAGGTACTCATACACATGCACGTCGGGCACTTGCAAAAGAATGGCATCCTTCTCTTCGTCATAGTTCTCGAACACGACGGACTCGAACCATGTCTTATAAACCCATCCGCTTTCATCTGCTTTTATCAGCCTTTCCTTGATATCCTGCAGGCATGAGACCCATAGTTGTTGATAGTCTTTCATAGTTTGAATTTATTTCAAAACCTCACTTCCATTCTTCCATCTCAGCAGGTTTGGAACCGCCGGATTCTTCTTTCATCTCTACCGCTGCCTGAACTGACACCACCGACTGACTCAGATAGTTGTCGATGCAGGTCCACGCCCATGCCGCACGGTTAGATGTCTTACGACGACCGTTCTTTATGTCAGCCTGCCACTGCTCCATCTGCTGCAGCAATCCATCCACATTGTCGGGGGTTATGCGACGCATGAAAGTACGCGCCTGTCCCTCTGTGAGCTTGAACATATCAGTCATCATACGGTGGACCTGGATGCTCTGCGAAGCAAATACATTGTCGGACGACAACTGCTTTCCGACGCTGGTGGGGATAATAGTAAAGCGCACGGCATCGGGACGCTTGTACTTCGGAAGAGTGCCACTGCCCAGCCGCCCCTCATACTCGAAGGTAAAGTCGGTGACAGGCGGTGTGCGCTGCGACATGGCCAAAAGTTCTTGTTGAGTCTGGTCGAGGATATAGCGGCAGAAGAGAGACCATGAACTGTGCTTCTTGGTGTGGTCAACGGTGACAACTCTTTCCTTGCCATTCTTGTCCTTCACCGTCTGTTGCTCAACGACAAAGCCCATATTCTGGCGAAGATCCTCGTAGTCGATGTCAAAGACGTTCGTTCGACGACGACGCCACTCCTCCGACAGACGGATGTAAAGCGAATAGGCATACTCGCTGCGAAACTGTGAGGCGGTGAAGAGCAGGAAGCGAGAGTAGCCGCCCAAGAGGTTGATGTCGAGAATGCTTTCAGCAGCCAGGCGCGGAACGATGACACCGAAGTCGGTACCGACAAACTTGCCGTCCTTATCGAACTCTCCCTTGATCTGCATAAGCGACTCAGTACGGAAGTGACCAGGTTCCTCGGGAATAGGAACCAGCACGTGGATATTGAGCAACGACCCCAACGCCTCGCGCACCTCCGGATAGTGGTTGGGCTCGGCGATATCGGAGAGCGACAGGTTAAAAAGCACGTCGCCCTCGTTGTAGCCGGCGGTCGATTTGCGCTTCACCTCGAAGTCCTCAGACTCAAAGTTGAAATACAACTGGCGGTCCTTCACCCGCATGTTCTCTTTCTCCTTGGCCAGATTAAACAATCCCTGCAGACGCTGGAGCACGGCCAGCATCGTGCGCTGTCCGATACGGCTGTTGAGCGCAGGAAGGCTTGCCATCTTGCGGGGCTGGGTAATGAGTTCGTTCACCTGAACGGTAACACCTTTCTTCTTCTTTCTCGGCATATTCGTGTAGCTTTATGTCTCGGTATCTGTTCGGCAGTTGTAGCGTTGCCTCCCAAGAAATCTGCTGCAAAGATAGATTTTTATTTTCTTATTTCCAAATTTTTTCGGAAAAATTTTTGTCTATGGTGCAATATTTGTTCGTTTTGGTTATCAATCAGTTATGTTTTTGCAGTTCCTAAAAAGACAAAGTTGCGTTTCCTAATAGGATAAACATCGGTTTCCTAACAGAATAAACTAAGCGGCTCCGAATAAGACAAACTTTGTGCGTGCATATAACGCTCCCGCCAGAACAAAGCAGTTGCAATATGGCTCCCATTAGGACAAACCTCCGCCTTAGATAACGCTCCCGATAGGACAAACTATGCCGTTATTGCCTCCCATCAGGGCAAACCTCGATGGGAAAACGGTTCCCAATAGGACAAACCAAATCCTCCCGATGGAACAAACTGCAGTTCCTGAAAGGACAAACATCCGTGCCGATATAGTTCCCAATAGGACAAACTTTATTTTGTAAGTCACTGATAATCAATCACTGTCTGCCACCTGTATTCTATATACGTTATTCTATATATACTTAATGATATCCCCAAAACGACGAACGAGAGAATTATTTTTTCTTTCTTCTATATTATGAAAGATGAGTTTTTAACTTGAAGCGGTCCCTTGTGATCAAGGCTATTAGCGGTGCTTTTTTATTGTTGGCAAGTTACAAGCAAATAAAAAGCCGCTGATTATCATGCACTTGCGTATAATATGGATTCCCTGTGCAAATAAAATTCCGTTAAGAGTTTGTCCTAACGGGAACTTTATTCGAGTGTTTCCGACGGTTTGTCCTATCGGGAGGTTTTCAGACTGACAAGCAAGGTTTGTCCTGATGGGAGGTTTAAAGAACGGGCTTCATGTCATGGTTTGTCCTGTCGGGAACTGCCCTACCACACTCCGATTTGCGCCTTGCATCTATCTGACTGCTGCACACCCGTCACGACATTCAACACACTGACGGTGAAGGACAGGCGCCCGACGCTGGGGCGATGTCCGGAAAGTACGTGTAGTGTGCTGCTGTCTCAACGTGCGTGCCCGAAGATTGAATTATAGGCGGGAGGTTTGTCTTATTGGGAGCTACCCTACCCTATTCTATCACAAAGAAAACCGCCAGGCGGTCATGGTGGATCGTCTGGCGGTGATGAAAGCGTGACGAATTGTCACGGGTTGCCGTACTTGTTTAGAATTTCCTTGAAGTCAAACTGCGAAATTGTGGTGATGTCGTGACCTTCCTTGCGCAATGCCTCTATCTTCTGCTGCTTAGTGGGACCGGGGTTGTTACCGATGATGACGACATCCATGCTCTTGCAGATACCCTCGCGTGCCGACTTGGCACCGAGGCGCTGACAGGCGGCGGCCACGTCGTCGCGACTCATGCCTATCTGCTCAAAGGTGCCAGTGATGCGGACATCTTTTTCATAGAGCGGACAGTCGGGATTGCCCACACCGTCGAGTTGTGAATTGTACTGGCGGTCTATCTGGCCGTGGCGCACCACCTTCGGTTGCGACGGCTGCGAAGCGGAACTGGTGGTCTGCATAGGCATGTCGCGCAGGAGGTGGATTTGCTGTTGTGGGTACTGCTCCATCTGCTCGCGGTAGATGGTGATGGCTTCAGCGAGCGAGGCGGCAGGGTGTACCTCCCTACCCTGCCCAGTCTCGACGATGACTTTGAAATTGGTGTTCATAATGTGTAGCTTTTAGTTGTGATTACATGTTTGAATTTCCGTCCATTTATTCGATTTATTATTTCGGAATTGTTCAACACTGTCAAACTCTGGACATAGCAGTATTCTCTGACAGTGGTTGATAATTGCCAGTGCTTCGTTGGCAATAGATGGTCTGGTGTATATACTGTCAAGTAAATCGGCCAAATTGTCGCGGATGAAATCAAGTTCGTTATCGTCAAACGCATCGCTGGCGCGTACCCAGCCGTTCTCAGTGTTATCATCAGGAACCATGTTGTCTTGTGCCAGATATTCTTGCAGAAGTCGTCTGGCATCCTCGATGTGTTTCCATGCCTCGATGGGGTCATCGTGAGCGTTCAGCTGCTGTGCAGCGTAGAGGTGGTTTTCTACATCTGCTGCCTTAGTGTAATCGTGACTGTACCGTTTCATAAATCCTTTCTGTTTTTAGGTGCTACTTCTTCTCGTAGGTGGTGGTGAGCTGCGATGCCATGTCACGGAAACGCTGGTAGTCGTCGTCGGTGATGACGTGCTTGGCGTGCAGACCGTCGATGATGAACAGATAGAGGGCGCGGTGCTTCGGGATGTCAGTGTCGATGCAATAACGCTGCAGGGCGGCGAACACCTCCTTCGGCATGATGGTCGTTGCCTTCTTAGTGGGGAAGTCGGGACCAGTCTTTCCGGCAAAGTCCTGAGTGGTGTCAGTATTATGCGATGTGACAGGTGGTTCTACCCTACTCTGACCTGTCGGGTTCTGTACTTCAGCCTGTGCCGGCTGCTGCGGTTCGTTGGTGATGCCTGCCACGGGGATGCTTTCGGAACTGGCAAGTTCGGCATCGAGGCGGTCGTTCAGTGAACGGCGACGCGGTTGTTCTTTCTTTGTTGCCATGATGATATTGCTTTTTGATTGTATGATTTTCTTAAAAACATCAGCTTTTTATTAGATATTTAAATTGCTATTGCATAACCGCACAACTGCAAAAACGCACGGTTGTGTGGTTGCGCTATTTTCCCCACCGCTTCAGATACTCGTCAGCCAGGGCGATAAAATCTTCGTCGGCATGACCACGCTTACGGCGGTAGGAGAAGATATCGTGACAGACACCTGGCTCCGGGTCGAAGTCACGATCTTGAGAAGAAGGCACGTCGTTGGTGCGGCGGATGGTAGTCTTGAACACGTCGCCCTCGTCGCGCAGCAGTTCCTCCAAACTCTTAGCCGAGTTCAGGCGGGAGTCCTTCTTGGTGAGCAGCACACCGTGTATCTGCAGGGCAGGATTCGACACCTTCTTAATCTTCATGATCTTACCGATGGTTTTCACGTATCCGTCGACGGCCAGCGGTTCCAGTTCTACCGGAATGATGATACCGGTGGCGGCGCAGATGACGTTGACCGTGACGCGACTCATGGCAGGCTGAGTGTCTATGAAGATGAAATCAAAGGCGCTCTTCCACTCCGTCAGACCCTCGCCAGTGTGGTCGTCGATAGGTTCGGCGAAGAGCCCCTTCAGTACGCGCACGGGGTCGGTGACGTCTGCGGAGTTCAAATGCACGTCGGCATCTTCCATGCGTGGCGATGAGGGTGTGTAGTACAGCCCGATATCGTTGCGATAGACAGGGATGTTCTGACCGAGGCAGATGGCATTGAAGATGGTCGGCTCGCCGGGGGCCGTCTTAGTACCCTCGCGCTGCGGGTCCCACCCTACGGAGAGGGATAGGTTACACTGAGGATCGGTGTCGATGACGAGCACGCGATAACCACGCTGTGCGATGGCCGCTGCGAGGTTGAGCACTGTGGTGGTCTTGCCTGCCCCACCCTTGTTGTTCGATACGGCGACGATGTGCCGCAAATGTGTAGCTTTTTTACGTGTCATAATTGTGTAGCTTTATTTGATTATAATAATGTGATTTGTTTTGCGGTTGCCCGATTGTGCGGTTACACAGACGGGCGGTTGCCTGGTTGTGTGGTTGTACATTTATGTAACCTTACGATTATGCAACCGCAGAAATATGCGACTGCCTGATTGCGCGGTATTGTGAATGTGCAACTATGCGACCGCACAACTTTGCTTTTATACGGTTGCCGAACCGCACAACCGCATAACTGTGCGAATACGGTAATCCCTGTTATGGGAATCGGTGAATCATGTTTCATAGTTTCGTGTAGCTTTTATTATTATAATAATGTATTGCTCGCTTGCCAGGACCGTTGTAGCTTAATCCCTGCATTAAAGCCGTCCCTTATCAAGGGACTATAAATGTAGCGACGACAAAGATAGAAATAATTTTGCAACCGCACAACTTTGCAACCGCAAAACCGCAAAGTATTATGAAAAATTAACTTCTTACGCTGTGCAGTCGGGCTGTTGTGCGGTTGTGTAGTTTTGCGGTTGCTCGGTTTGGCAGTTGGGCAATTATGCAACAAACGGTTACGCATTCTTGCAACCACATGGTTGTGCGGTTGCATAACTGTCCTTGACTGTCATCGAACTCTGCCCTTGCATTTGGATTGTGCCTATACTATCTTGGGCGAAAAGACAAATTTGCGATTAAGCGAAGGCCGTGATGCTTGCATCGACGGCTGAGCGTGAGCAAGTTCAAACGTAGTTTAAAATACGACACATTATGGCTATTGTTTTTGAAGACAAGACGCGGTGGCAACACTTCGGTTGGGCTATACCCATCGGGGTGGTTTTCACCATACTTTGCGTGCTGGGCGTGGCGACGGCGATGGAGTTTAAGGATTACAAGTGGGGCGGAAAGTGGGACTGGAAAGACTGGTTCTGCACGATGCTTGGTGGAGTGATCGGACAGCTGATACAATTAGTTTTGGTGTGGGCAATTTTCTTTTAACAACTTAGTTTAACGGCGATATGATCAGGAAAATACTTGTACGTGATTACCTGAAAGGGATCGATGATATGACGGCGGAGGAACGCAAAGCGTTCGTCGGCAGGGTGGGGGAGTGGCTGGTGCGCGACGGCATGCGGCTGCTGACGCTGACGGACAGACCGCTGGCACGGAGCCAGAACTTAATGACGGTCACGACACGGTGGACGGCAGAGGACTGTAAGGCTATGACGGATGGCATCAGTCTGATGTCGTCAATGGTGGCGGTGGCTGAGACGTGGCTGCCGACGCAGATCTATATAAAGTCGGCATACCGGGCAATCCGACAAGTCGTGAGCGTCTTGTCGGAAGTGAAGAGTGAAGAGTTAAGAGTGGAGAATTTGCTACCGCCGTCAAAGGCCACCGCACATAATACAAGCGGAAGGGGAGCGGATGCGCACTACAACCAAGAGCCAAAACGCGCCGCCGGAGCCGGAGCGGGCAAACCGCAGGCACTCCCCACCCCTGTAGGGGCGGGGGCAGTATCATCTCCTTCTGCAAAACAGCAGGGCACTGAGGCGGCACAGACGGGGAAGCCGCTGCCGATGATTAAGACGGTAGGGACGGAGTATGACGCGGCGACGGACACGGTGAGGGTGCAGTGTGCTGTGGTGCCGGCCCGTCCGAAGCATATCGACCAGTATGTTCACCTGTTGCCGAAGGCGACGCAGGAGAGGGCTGCGGGATATGGGGAACTGATGCGGCAGTTGGGCGAGGCACGAGATAATATGCAGCTGCTGATGGATGACGACCATGCGAGCGCAAAGAGCCGCGAGCAGTGGGCGAAGCAGGCGACGAAGCTCGACAAGAAGATACGGGCGATACGCGACGAGCTGGACAGGGAGTGGGAGAAGGTGGCGGAGAGCGGGCGCGTCAGGGTCGATGCACTCGGCAATGCCTTCCTGGTTCCCGACGGAGAATCGTCGGACACATCGGCTGACGGTGAAGGCAAAGAGCGGGAGCCTGCGGAGCTTACCAGCGAACAGAAGAAGCGGCGCAGGGAACTGCGTAAGTGGCTCATCGACCTGCGGCGCGGCAAGGAGGGGAAGGATCGTGAGAAACGCATCGAGCAGTGGCGCGTGAACTGGCAGGAATATCTGACGCTGGAGCCGAAGGAGAAGGCTCTGGTGGACGAGAAGATTCTGGAGGCGGCAAAGCACTTCGGGATTGACATCGGCGGAAATACCGACGAGCACGGGGCTGACGCGGACGGCGTGAAGAAAGAGAGCGACGACGGGACAAAGGGCGAAAACGCTGAGACGGGAAAATAAAAACAAGATTGGCTGTTGGTGTAATGGTAGCACGCATGACCCTGGCTCATGAAGTGTGGGTTCGACCCCTGTACGGCCAACGATAACAACACTAAAACGGAATAGACTATGACTTTTCATTCGATAGTGCGCAGCTGGTGCAAGAGATATCCGCCGATGCGCGACAGAAGAAAGAACCGACGGTTCTACATCGCTAAAAGCATTGACGGCGTGAGGTCGATGCCGAAGAGTATTTCTACAAAGTTCTCGCCCTGTGTTGTGATGGAGGCAGGGGAACAGGGCGAGATAGATGGCGGACTGGCAATGTGGAACTACCCTGTGTATTTCTTCGTGAGGGCAGAGCGGCTGGAGGATAGCGACGCGCTGGCGGTGGCGTATAAGGAAGCGACGCGTCACGCGATGCGCTTCTATGCGTGGCTGAAGAAAAGGCACGAGGAGGACTCGCCGAACGGAGATTTCGGGCGCATCAATCTGGAAGACCGCCTGTACGTGGAGCCAATAGGGCCTCTGGAGGACGGCTGGGCTGCGGAGATGATACAGTTTGAGAGAATGGAGCCGATAGAACTCTGCGTGGATGACGAGCTGGACCCGGAGGACTTTATGCCGGAGGAGGATGAACTGCCCGCCGGAGATGTGCCGGGAACGGAGTCGGACGGCGACGGGGAGTAATATTGGGCGCTACGCTTGAAATGGTATTTAAAATTCGTATTTATAATACGATTTAAAATGGCTACCGCATAAATTCTAAATAAAATTCTAAACATCAATTCTAAATAAAATTTCGAGCCGACAGGCGGCCACAAAAGAAAAAGAACGATATGGAAGAGACGGATAGGAAATGCTGCCTGAACTGCCAGAACAAGACGCAGGACAGCGACGGACAGCGGGGGTGCTTGCTCAATCCCGACATGCGGGTGAATGGGAGGATGGTGTGTGAGGAATGGAGGAGTGACGACCTGAAAGCTGATGAATGCAACTATGAGCAGGAAGAAAGAAGAAAGCGGATGGATGACCTTCAAGACCATGGAGGAAGCCCTGCCGTATATACGTAGGAATATGGCAAAGAGTGACGAAGAGAAGGCACCGCTGAAGGTGACGGACATCGACGCACTGAAGGAGAATGTGCGGATGGCGGTGGAGGAGTTTGCCAAAAGGTGGATCTCGATGCCGGAGTTCGGACTCGACGTGGAGGTGATGAGCGTAAGCCAGTTGCGCGACGCGATGGGACTCAGGGCCTCTATCGACTGGGGCGACCCGTGGCCGGCAGCGGAACAGGAACTGATAGGGCATGGATTCCGGTGGCACTGGCTGGGCGGGCAGCGGGTGATGTATCTGAAGGAGCGGGAGGACTTCGTGCCGGACACGGGGTGGGAGACCGCCGAAGAAGTTTCGACCACGGATGACACGGATTGAACGGATTTTATTTCTACCACGAATTTAACGAATTATACGAATTATGACAGAACAACAGCGAAAAGGGATTGAAATCCTAAACAACCTCAAAGCAAAAAGGTTTGACGATGATGGTACGCCCACCCTCAGTGACGATGACTACTTCTTTCTCCTGTCATTCATTGTTGACAAGCAGAATGAAGTGCAGTATGTACCGCAGATTGTGCCGACGATATGGCCGACAAACCCAATCAGTCCGCTCTACGGACAACGGTGGGAGGTAACGTGCAGCACAACGGGAAACGTTTTTAAGGCTGAACAGCTATAGTATTAACTTAATTTTTATGCAACGATGAAAAAGGATTTTTTCGGAAAAGTGATGGGGGTGCTGCTGTTGGCAGTGATGACCCTCGTGTGCAGCTGCAACGGCTGCAAGGGGGAGACCCCGAAGATTGATGACCCCGTGTTGGTTTACCATGACTACGACGGGGTGGTGCAGGACTTCACGGCTGGTGTGGACCATATCCAGGCGCTGCACAGACAGACGATGTACGGGCTGATTCAGCACCTGCAGGACGAGGGACACACGATTGTCCCGAACGGCAAGTACCAGTGGCGCAACAGCCTCGTGATACTGAACGACACGGTGACGATGGAGAACATCGACAACCTGCACGTGGTCAGCATCAGGGATGTATTCTTCTATTGGGACAACCAGCGCGGCCCTCAGGTGCAGTACATCACCGACCACGTAAAAGACGGCACGCAAATCCCCTGGCCTATCAACGACGTGTGGATTGAGGACAAGGACATGAGCGACAAGCCCATCAAGCTCAGTGCCGAGCAGGCATTGATTCGACTGAAGGAGTGGAACGGTATTCTTCCCAAGGACTGCAACTTTATCATTCTGCGCCTGCCAGTTGGCCCCAAGGACTGTAACCCTCAGTGGACTTTCGGCGATGTGGACGACGTGCTGTTTATAGACGCGGTGACGGGCGAGATACGCGATTACGATCCGGCATTCTCGCGACAATAACGGGGATGGGCGATATAGCCCCACGACGGGGCTGACAACGACCCATCCCCATAAAGGCTCGACGGTCTCTAAAACCGTGACGAGAAACTAACACTTTGTGTGATTACCGCAGCGGCTCCTGCCGCCTTATGTTATCCTCGGCATGGGCCGCTGCGACTTTAGCAACGAGAGGCTGCGGTGACACCGCAGCATACTGAACGACAACGAGAACAAGAAACGAGACTATGGCGAGAGACTGGAAAGGAGGCGCGGCTTCCACTTTCAAGACTATCGGGGCATCGAGCCACTGCGAGCATGAGCGGGCGGACCTCGACTACTACGCCACGGAACCGGCGGCGACGGACTGGCTCTGTCGCATCGAGCACTTCGACGGACCGATACTGGAGCCGAGTTGTGGCGAGGGGCATATCTCGCGGCAACTCATCAGGGCGGGGTACGAGGTGGTGAGCCGTGACCTGGCAGACCGTGGGTATGGCGAGGTGGCTGATTTCCTTTCTGCCGACAATACCCACTGGGAGGGTGACATCGTAACGAACCCGCCCTATTCCTTTGCGCAGGAGTTCGTGGAGAAGGCGCTGGCGATCATCCCGGGGGGCAGGAAGGTGGCGATGTTCCTGAAGCTGACGTTTCTCGAAGGGAAGCGCCGGGCGGCGCTGTTTGAAAATCACCCCCCCCGAAGGGTGTGGGTCAGCCATGCGCGGCTGCTGTGCGCTAAGAACGGGGACTTCGAGCATTCACCATCGAGCGCCACGGCGTTTGCGTGGTTCGTTTGGGAGAAGGGATATAAGGGAGCACCGGAGGTGAGGTGGTTTAACTGAAAGAAATTATCAAAAATTTAAGGCGATATGACAGAAGAAACAATCAAGCAACTGCAAGAACTTCTGCAACAGAAGGCAGTCAAGCTATAGGAGTTAAGTCAGTACGACGAAATCCTGAAAGTAAACCCGGACGATGTGATGATAGACTTCACAGTAACGGGATGACATTTAGGTGAAAAGAAGATGAAACTCGTCCGTATGCCTAAGAGGATAGTCGATACGCTGAAAGCCATGCGTACAGATTTGCAGAATGAACTATCAGACATACAGCGCAAAATAGACGAATTGTAAACAACACAAGAACGACAATGAAGACTTACAAGCAAGGAAACAAGGGTGGGGGAGTAGAGATGCTGCAGCGGCTGCTGCTGGAGCGGGGCTACCAGCTGATGGCTGACGGCGACTACGGCCCACGGACGGTGGCGGCGGTGACGGCATTCCAGCAGCAGGAGGGGCTGGTGGCCGACGGCATGGCGGGGCAGAAGACGCTGGCACGGCTGACGGGCGTAACGCTGACGGAGGCGCACATCAGGCAGCACATCACGTTTGCACCGGGGCGCGAGGTGAAATACATCGCCATACACTACACCGCTGGGGCGTCGAGCCGTCGCGGGGCGGCGATGACCAACCGCAACGTGTTCGTGCAGCGGCCTGCGAGTGCCGACTTCGTGGTGGACGACGAGCAGACGGTGCTGGTGAACCCTGACATCGACAGCTACTACTGCTGGGCCGTGGGTGACAAGCGCAACCCCTGGACGGGCGGCGCACGGCTCTCGGGCAAGGCCGTGAACCGCAACACCGTGAGCATCGAGATGTGCTCAACGCTCGCCAAGGGAACGTCGGCGGCAGCTCCCAACCACGAGGGCTGGACGCTGAGCGACCGCGTGGTGGACCGCACGCTGCGACTGGTGCGTTTCCTGATGATGGCCTACGACATACCCCGCGAGCGCGTCATCCGCCACTACGACGTGACGGGCAAGCTATGCCCTGGGGTGTCAGGCTGGAACGACGGTCCCCTCTTCGATACCGCAGGGAAGCAGACCACCCGCAAGAACGACAGCCACCGGTGGGCGGAGTTCGTGGCGGGGATATGAGGGCTTACCGAACGGCAACACAGAAACACAAAAACGAGACGAGACTATGGCAAGAGAAACAGGAATGTCACAATCGCTGATGTCGGGGGCACTGCTGCACTTCCAGAACGGGGTGCCCATCGACGACCTCGACATGCGGCGCGAACATAAGGACCGGCTGAGCCGCGTGGTGCATGTCTATTGGGTGTGGATAAAGAACCCCATGCTCGACTACTACCAGCTGCTGCGCCAGCTGGTGAAGCAGTCAGGCAAGTACGCCGGCGTGACCGAGATAACCCATGCCGCACAGAAGGACAAGATGCTCTTCGAGTTCGTGGTGGACCACCTGCAGTCGGGTTCGCGCCGCCAGGACGAGATAAAGGTGCGCCACGTCGCCGAGAAGATGATACAGATAGGCTTGGAGACCGACAACGTGACGGCGCTCGACAAAGGTTCAAAGCGGCTGTATGAGGTGGCCGGGCTGGATAAGCCGGAGAACGAACAGGTAGACATGAACAAGGTGGCCTTCCTGCCTACCGTCGTCGTGACCGACATCCGCGAGGTGGACGACACCAAGGAGAACATCGACGACGAGGAGACCAAGCGCATTATCGCCAAGTATGGCGCATTCGTCGATGACAAGCACAAGTCCATCGAACAGAAGGTGGCACAGATGGAGGCCAGGAGCGGAGCGATGAAACTGATGGAGCCTGAGCCGCCCATAGAGAAGAACGTCATACCGAGCATAACGACAGAGGAGGAATAAGGCATGTCGAGGATAGGAACCAACCCGAACAAGAGCAGCGACACGCTGGAGGCGAAGATGCTGCCCGACGTTGACCAGCAGACTGCCGAGCAAGGCGGCGCAATGGTTGACTACGCCCACGACGGCGTGCATAAGGTGTACTTGAACCGATGGCAGAAGGAGGTGCGCAACTTCGGCTCGCGCACTACTTTCGTCCGTGCCGGTCGTGGTACGGGTAAGACCTCGTTCATCGGCGTTCACATGGTGGATGTTACCATCGGACTGCCCCGGCAGATGGGCGGTTTCGTGGGTGCCAGTGCCAAGCAGCTCTACACCCGCACGATGCCCAACGCCCTGAAGGTGGTCAATACGCTCGGCTTCGAGAACTTCTACTTCCTTGGTCAGGCTCCTGCCAAGCTCCACTGGGACTATCCGCTGGCCCGCCCGCGCAACTGGGAGAACATAGTTCACTTCAGCAATGGCTTCTGCTGGCAAATGATTAGCCTATGCGTCAAGGGATCTGCCAATGGATTAAATTTGGCAGCACTCATAGGCGACGAGACGAAATACGACCCCTGGCAGCGCGTGAAGGAAGAGGTAATACCTACGCTTCGCGGCGACTTCATGCCGCCCTCTGCCCGTAAGACGGAGAAGAAGGTGTGGGGCAGGGGCACCGACCCGAAGATGAACAACCACTGGCTCTCGCAACTCTGGGTGAGCGATGCCGGACTGACCCAAAGCCAGTGCCTCTGGGAGAAGGAGAAAGAGCAGGAGACGCACGACGTGAACGACCAGCTGACGACCATGCTGGCAGAGTTGAAGTATCTCGAAAAGCACAACCCGCGTGCCGCCGTGGCTCTGGCACAGAACGAGAACTTCCTGAAGCAGCTCCACGCGCTCAGAAAGGACAGTATCTGTTTCTGGAACCTGAGCAGTGCCGAGAACCTGAGCATGCTCGGCGAGTCGTGGCTGCGCGACATGGAGCGCCAGATGCCGCCGCTGCTGTTCTCGCTGATGGTGCTGGGCGCAGAGAAGGGAGCCGCCAAGGACGGATTCTACTGCAACCTCGACATCGAGACGATACATGGCTACACCGAAGAGCAGTACAGCCGCGAATACGGCGACAGTTTTTCGATGCTGGCCGACAAGTTCACGGTGAAGAAGAAGGGCAAGGCGCTCGACTCCACCCGCTGGATGCAGGACGTGACCACCGAGCAGCTTGACATCGACACGCTGGGTCGTCTTGGCGAGGAGGATACCTGTGAGCTCGATATGGACCTGGCGTGGGACCAGCCTCTGCTGACTGCATTCGATGCCAACGCCAACATCTGCTGTATGGTGGTGGGGCAGGAGCGCGGCGACGACCTGCTGATACAGCGCTCGCTGTTCGTGCTCAACGAGAGGAAGCTCCGCTCGCTCTGCCGTGAGGAGTTCGGACGTATCTATCGCCCGTTCCTGCGCCGTGGATGTAAGGAGGTGTGCCTGTATTTTACGAGCACAGTGAAACAGGGAGCCAGCACCGCCTACGCCGTGGAGGACGGCGACGACAACCGCTTCGACCGCGTAGTGGTACAGGAGCTGACCGCCCTCGGCTTCAAGGTGACGGCCATCGACACTGGCGCACCGCTGCTGCATGCCGTCAAGTTCCAGCTGATGGCCGACCTGATGTCTGGCGTACAGAAACCGAATATCAGGATTTGCACCGACCCCGGACGCAACACCTACCTGATACCGGCCTTGGAAAATGCCGGACTGGTGCCAGGCACATTCAAGAAAGACAAGAGCCGCGAGAAGCTGAAGGCCACCGACGAGGAGTCGATGGGTGGCGACCCCCGTATGCGCACCGACATCACCGATGCCTTCGACGACCTGGTGATAGGCGTGAAGTATCACGGCGTCACAGGCAAGCCGAAGATAGGCGGCGCACTCAGGGGGCGGTTCTCAAACATCTTGGTGATACCGCGTTAAGAATCCTTATCCTCAAACAATTCGTCGAGCAGACCTTCCTTCTTCAGCCGCTCGTAGGCGCGGTGGTGCTTCTTGCGGAACTCCGCTTTCGTCTCACAGTAGCGGGCAGCGTTGGCGCAATCCTCCAGCGACAGCTTATTGTGCGGCACAGGCTTATTGGGATAGTTCTCGGCTATCAGCCCTTCCGCCTTCACTATCTTGTATGCCTGACTATAACGCTTTCGGAAGATGGCAGCGATCTCACACTCTGGTATCACGGCGAGCGCACGCTCCAGCGTCCAGTATCCGCCGGGCTTCCTGCGGTGTTTCAGTCCGGAGCAGTATTTGCTGAACTGATGATTACCGCAAAGCTCTTCGTAAATCTCTGGTTCGTTCTCCTTGAAGTCCTCTACATATTCATAACGGCTAACGATTGTCCGTACAGCCTTGGCCTTATGCTCCTTCCTGACATTGCCGCCAAGCCCGCCGCCCCGCATCCGGTTCAGCATCTTCCATCCGTCATCTCTATATTGCTTGATGTACTCGTCCTCCATCTTGCCCGCAGTTTCAGCGTCGAGCCAATCGGTCAGCTCCTTGTACTCGTAGCTTTCTCCGGTCTCTCGGCAATGCCGAAGCACGGGCGATACTTTCTTGTGCGAGTATTTGTGCAGATGCTCATTCTTCCGCCGTTTCACATCGTCGGTCAGCCCCACATAGGCATACCCATCTTTGAACGTATAGACATACACCTTGCGCTTATTCCATTTATTCTCGACCTCCATGTGACTGCAAATGTCATCAAGCCAGCCTTCTTTGAAAGCACGGTTGTAAGTGTATCTGCTCCCATGCTGGAACTCGCCTCTCGTCTTGTAGCCCAAAGCGATGACGTGGCAATATCCTTTTGAGTAGAACCCTTTAGGTCGCCTCACTTCTTTCATGTGGCTGCAGATGTCATCCATGATACCTCGCCTGTGGGCAGCAAGATACGCGCCCGCATCTCCCCTACGAAACTCATCTCTCGTATTGTATTCCGAAGCGATGTCCTTCAGTTCTTCGTCTGTGTAGTCAGTATGGAAATGCCGCTTCATGTGACCACAAAACTCCTCCAGCTTACCTCGGCGCACGATAGCAAAATAAGGATATCTCTGTTCCTTCCTGAACAGTTTCAGATCGTCGTACACACTGGTTATCTCAATGAGTTCCTTGTCGGTATAGCCTGGGTGCATATTCCGCTTCATGTGCCCGCACAGCTCATCAAGCATTCCCCTGCGTTGAATGGCGGCGTAGACTTTTTTCTGTTCCCGTCTGAACAAGGTCAGGTCATCGTAGCCATTGGCGACAGCAGCCATCCCCTCTAAATCGTGATGCTTTACTTTCTCCTTCATGTGCCCGCATAGTTCTTTTATTAGTCCTCCTTTACTCATCTGATTGTAGGCTGACGGTTCCTTTTTACGAAACTCTGCCTTATCGTCATAGCCAGATGCTATCTTGGTCAGCTCCTCGTAGGTATATTTATATTCTCCTTTCTTTGCCATAGCTCTAACTCTTTTTGCGTTTCGTATAATACAATTAGGATTTGACAATTAAAAACTGCACTACGGGCTGTCAGGTTCCTAATTGCGAAAACCTTGGGGTCGTTATCCGATACCCCACCCGGTGCAGTCTGTTTCTTTATTTAATATAAATGTACCTCCACAGTACGGGCACAAAAAATGCCGCTCGGCGCGGCTCTCTTCATGCCGCAATTAGGATTTGACGCTGCAAAGATAAGCATTATTAACGAACCGTGCAAGCATTTCGACAGAAAAATTTTTCGGGTAGGGTAGGGCGGCAGCACACATCAGCCATCTTCCATCAGCCATCATCCATCTTCCCTGCCCTTGATTCCGCACCCACCTGCCCCTATCTTCCCTCAAAAATCCAACACATTATGAGCAAGAAAGGCAATAGGAACGGGCAGCAGCCTGTGATAAAGACCCCGAAGACTTTCTCGGAGTTCAAGAAGATTCACAATGACTTGATGTCTAAGCGGTATATCCCCCTCGACATGCTGAAGGGCGGACAGGTACGCTCGATACAGCTCGGCGACCGCGACCCGTCGGCCACCGAGGTCAACAGCATGGCGACCTCTATGGGCTGCGGTGCGTGGAGCAACGGCCCGCTGGCAAAACTGGCATGGAGCTTCGACAGCCGCGACAATGCTGTGAAGGCCGTGACCGACAAGGATGGCAAGACACCCCTGGGGCTTGGCTACGTGGAGTGGGGGCCGAGCAACGCCACGCCGTCGGTCATACCGCCGTTGGCTCAGTCGAGTCCCTACACGGCGACACCGCTGAAGTACATCGCCGACCTGACCAGCGGACTGGGCGTGCGACTGATGTACAGATTTCCAGACGGGGAGTTGTGCGACTACAAGGATGCCGGTGACCGGCTGCTGCAGATGGTGGATGAGCAGGAGCAGAAGGAGGGCATTACGGACGTTGGCGGCGACATCATCGAGCGGCTGGAGAAGATAGAGGGCGGCGTTACGCAGTCCAGCCCGTCGAAGAAACTGAAGCGTCTGCGCGAAGCCTACGACGCCTGGCAGCGCGTGTGGGAGGGCTACGAGGGCAAGGACGGTAAGGGCGAGCCGATGCACGTGCCCGGTGCCCGCGAGTTCCTGGAGGACAACAACCTCGATCTGCACCTTATGCAGTGCGAGCAGGACGACGTGATGCTTGACATCTACTTCCCCACCGTGGGCTTCCAGCGGGGACGGGCAGGCCGCTGGTTCTTCGACGAGGAGAACTTGCCCAAGATAGTCCGCGTAGGCTTCATGCCCGCGTCGATTACGAGGCTTGAAAAGCGCGACGCCTGGAGCTATACGAACCACTGCTACGTCTCTGACCAGTGGCGCACCAACGGCGCAGGCACTCACACCGTCACTGCCGACGACCGCGCCATCCGCATGTACCCCGCCGCCATGCCGCAGAACATGCTGCAGAAGATTCGCCAGATAGTGCGCGACGGCCAGAAGATACGGCGCATCGACGACCGCCCGCTCTGGATTATCTGCCCCACCTACTACCCCTCGCTCAACAAGCCTTATTACCCACAGCCGGCATGGTGGAGCATTTTTACCAGCAAGGCTTTCGACTTCTCGGCCACCATCCTGTATGACAAGTACAAGCAGCGCGAGAACAACACTACTTGGTCGAGGGTGCTGTACATCAGTCTTGACTACTTGCAAATGTGCTTTGCCGACGAAGGCATTGCCGGCAACAAGGACAAGCAGCAGGAGTTTATCGACCAGCTCGACCAGAACGTAGAGCAGTTCCTGCAGCACCGCGAGAACATGGGCAAGACCATGCGCCAGTTTATGTGGATAGGTCCTGACGGCAAGGAGCACCACAACGTGGAGATAGTCGATGTGAAGGAGACCACCAACGACGCCGTGAAGGCCGGCAAGGAGGAGCTGCTGCTATCCACCAACCCCATCTTCCTCGCCCTTCAGGTGGACCCCCGACTGGTAGGCGTACCGATGGTGGAAGCCAGCAACGGCGGAACGGCCCAGCGCGAAATGACCCTCCTGAAGCAGCAGCAGCTCAATCCGAAGCAGCGGCTCTACCTGCGCTTCATGAACCAGGTGGCCGCCTACAACGGCTGGACGGACAAGGGGCGCGCCGAGTTCCATATCAAGCAACTCACGACCACCACCCTCGACCGTAGCAAGACGGGGCAGGAAGAAACCATAGCAGGAGAGGGGGCGTAGCGGCTTCGACTAAATGAGAAATGAAAAATGAGAAATGACCATTTTATCTGAGGTTGAAATACCTCATAAAGACAAGACTCCCCGCCAGGCATACCGTCAGATCTGCCGGCGGGTCGTTTGAGAATAAATCTTGTAATTTGTCATAGGTATAAATTAAATGTTCGGATGCAGGCCGCCGCGACGGTGCCCTGCATCTTTTTACGATTTTAGTGCGGGAATGCCCTTTCCTTCAGGTGAGGGATGAAAGCACCCCGTATGTTAATAATTTAGATATCTATCTCAAATATTCGACACTCTCCAAAATATTTCATACCTTTGCCGCATGATTGCCTACAAATACAAGCTGTATCGTACCGATAGGACGAAGCACCTGGATAAGATGCTCCGCGAGGCTTGCTTT
>OCTW011602357.1_pt1 | contig 20496 bp, 16 predicted proteins | sample 1539671 | NCBI WGS metagenome assembly OCTW01 (sample SAMN02144230, study PRJEB22623) | gut metagenome | biome: sheep rumen | host: Ovis aries | place: New Zealand
CCGTAATCCGCATCGAACACCATGGTCGTCTGGTTGCATCCCGTGTTCGCCATGAATTTACACCACTGGCGATAAAGGATATTTTCCTCCCGGTGGTACGGGAACCTGACCTGATCGAAGAAGGCGCACACAGCATCCAGTTTCTCGGTCAGCACCTTCTGCAGTTTCTCATCCCCGGTCCGGGGTACCCCGATGAACAGCCGGCCCGCCTTCGAGTATTTCAGATCGGAACCGTACCGCTCCGCATCCATCTCCTGGGAGACAGAATACAGCACTTTTTCCTTTCCGAACCGCTCTCCGATGATTTCCTCACTGTCCACACCGTTCATCAGTGAAATGATGATCGTGTCTTCCGTTACACAGGGCGCCGCCGTTTCCAGGCCCGCCCGGAGCCCCGGATACTTCAGTCCCACGAACAGCAGATCCGCCGGCTTTGCCTCCTCCGGCGTCACCATCCTCAGCTGCACCGGCTGACCGTTGATGGTATACACCTCCTGCTCATGCCTAACTTTCCGGGCCGGGTCCATGACATATTCCGGCTGACCGTTTCCCAGGTTCTCCCGGATCGGCGTGCCGAACAGCATGCCCAGTGCGCCCATTCCGACAAAGGTTACATTTTCAATCGTTCTCATTCTTTTCCTCCCCGCCCTGCAAAATCCCGCAAATCACTGCAGTATCAAGCGTTAGACGGATCGCCAAAAGACGATCCGTCATCATTTCACTCTGCAAAAAGCCTCTGTGCTTCCCGTTATCTATTTCATTCTCAGATCCCCAGAAGGTCGCTGTACACCCTGAGAGCTCCGTCTGTATTCCGGGACAGCACCTTCTTCGCCAGTACTTTCCCCAGCTGGACCCCCTCCTGATCGAAACTGTTCAGATTCCAGAGGAACCCCTGGAACATGACCTTGTTCTCGAAGTGGGCAAGCAGCGCCCCCAGGCTCTCCGGCGTCAGTTCCTCACCGATGATGATGCTCGACGGCCGGCCTCCCGGGAATTTTTTGTTCCGGTCCGCATCATCCTTCCCGCAGGCAAAGGCCACAATCTGAGCCGCCACATTCGCACAGAGCTTCTGCTGGCTGGTGGTTCCCTGAATCACATCGTCTGTCCCCAGCTGACTCTTCCGGAACCCCACAAACTGAAGAGGGATGATATCCGTTCCCTGGTGAAGCAGCTGGTAGAAGGAGTGCTGCCCGTTAGTCCCCGGTTCTCCGAAGATAACCGGACCGGTGGGATAGGATACCGGCTCCCCGAACCGGTTCACCGACTTGCCGTTGGATTCCATATCCAGCTGCTGCAGGTGGGCCGGGAAACGGCTCAGTGCCTGGGAATAGGGCAGAATCGCCGTACTTCCGTACCCCAGCACGTTCCGCTCGTACACCCCGATCAGCCCATCCAGCATGTCCGGGTTCTTCAGCGGGTCCTCCTCCAAAGCCAGCCGGTCTTCCGCTGCTGCGCCCGCCAGGAACGCTTCGAAAACCGAAGGACCGAAGGCCAGAGACAGCACGGCGCCGCCCACCGCAGAAGTGGAGGAATACCTTCCTCCCACGAAGTCATCCATGAAGAAGGCCGCCATGTAGTCGTCACTATGCGCCAGCGGCGAGGTTTCACTGGTGACGGCGATCATGTGCCGGGCAGGATCCAGTCCCTGCTCCCGCAGCGCATTCTTCACGAAAGCCTCATTGGTCAGCGTTTCCAGGGTGGTTCCGGACTTGGACACCAGGATGAAGATCGTCCGGGACACGTCCGAAGATGCCAGAACCTGCGCCGCATCATCCGGATCCACATTGCTGATGAAATCCGCTTCCATGAACGCCTTCCCGTTGGTTTTTGCCCAGTTCCGCAGAGCCAGGTACATCGCCCGGGGACCCAGGTCGCTGCCGCCGATTCCGATCTGCACCACATGATCGAAGCATTGGCCCGCCTCGTTCCGGATCTTTCCGCTGTGCACGTCCGCCGCAAAATCCGCAATCCGACGCAGCTGCTCTGTATAGAACGCCCGCTTGTTCACGCCGCCTTCGATCACGTCCTTCCCCAGCTGCCCCCGGGTCAGATGGTGAAGCACCAGGCGATTTTCGCCGGTGTTGATCCTTTCTCCTTCATAAAGCGCCCGGAACTTTCCGGTGAGGTCTGCCTCCCGGGCCAGATCCCTTAGAGCAGAAAGAATACGGTCATCCACGGCTTTCGCCCCGTAATTCCAGGCCAGTCCCGCCGCCATGGGCACGCTGTACCGGCTCACCCTGCGGGCGCCGTTTTCCCCCGCCATCTCAGCGGCGAGATCCACCTTCGGCAGTTCTCTGAGTGCATCAAAGGACTGCAGTTCATCTAAATTTCTCCATTCCGGCATCCGGTATTCCTCCTTTTCTGATATGAAAGCTCTGTTTCCTGGGTTCCCGGGGCTTTCGATGCACTTTCCGGGTGTGCGCCTTCCCGTTCCCTGAGCAGGGCAAAAACCACCTTGCCATGACGGTCGTCTGAAACCAGATCCGCCATTTGGAGTACCTTCCGAACCGTCCCCTGTTTCGTGATGATCCGGAATTCCCGGATCTCGTCGATGGCAGAACAGCTCGATTCCGAATCCGCTCCGGTCCGTCCCGTCTTCTGTTCCATGGCAGCGCAGAAGGCATCCCGGTCCTCCGGAACAATCAACCGGCAGAACCGGCTTCCGGTCATATGAAGCAGATCCTCGAAACTGTCACATCCGGTCAGATGGACCAGTTTCTCGTTGGCAAACAGGATGCGCCAATCTTCTCCCGCCCGGTATACCAGGAAGGCCCCCGGCACCCCTTCCGCCATGGCGGCGGCGCTGAACCCCAGCTGCTCCCGGTTCATCTCCGCCATATCCGGCATATATCTTCTGGCGCCGCTCTTCCCGCTCATTTTCACGGCATACAGCGCTTCATCCGCCAGCACCATCAGTCCGGACCGGTCCTGTGCCTGCTCCGGATAATCCGCATACCCTGCGGACATGGTGTAGGTGATGGCCTTTCCGCCGTGATCGAAAGAGATGCGTCCCGCTACCGCCCGTTCGGTCATTTCCGCACATTCCGCCGCGGTTCGTCCGATGATCGCCACACAAAACTCGTCTCCGCCGGTCCGTCCGATCAGAGAATCGGACGGGAACATCTTCCGGAGATGCGAGGCCGCAGTGATCAGCGCTCTGTCTCCCGCCGGGTGCCCGTACATATCATTTACCATCTTGAAATCATCCAGATCCAGAAATACGGCGGTCAGATTCATCTCCGGATGTTCTTCCAGCTGTTTCTCCAGCCTGCCCATGAACCCGCCCCGGCTGTACAGCCCGGTCAGCGCGTCCTGGTAGGCCAGCGTCCGGAGCTTCCGTTCCTGTTCGATCACCCGGAGCAGGGAATAAATCAGCAGGCCTGCGGATACCGTAAGCATCAGCCCTACGGCATATGCCCACCGCACCCGGTCAGAATGCCATCCCTGGCTCGGCGTCACACTCAGCCGCCAGCGGGTTTCTCCGATCCGGATCACCTTACTTTCCGGTCGGTCCAGTGTTTCACTTTCTCCCACAGAGGCCTCAATCCGTTTAAACCGGTCTGAAACCGGCGAAGCGGTGGTATCCAGACAGTAATCATATCCGAAGGAATGGAGTTCATTCAGCGTATGCTGATAGAGGGACGGCACCCTGATGACGATAATCGCATACCCCCAGAAATCCCCGGAATGTAGGAACACCGGATTTACCACGGTAAGAATCTTTTTCGTCTTGTTCACACGAAACGGGCCATACAGCACCGGCACCTGGTAGCGCTTCGCATAGGCCAGAACCTCATCGGGATATTTCGATTTCTCTGTAAACTCCGACGGCAGACCGGTTTCCGGGTAGACCTCCGAAACTTCTCCCCCCGGTGCCAGAATGATCCGTTCGACCCAGTCCCGCATGAGCAGTTTCGCAGCCATCCGGAAATTACCCGTATCCCCGTTCCGGTCTGCGACCCACTCTCCCAGAGAAACGCTGCGATAGATCCCGATCTGTAATCCCCGGTCCAGATACGATGCTGAAGAGGCCGCAATATCATAGGCCCGCTGCCGGTGCTGGGCCAGGTCCTGACACCGCACATTGGCGGCGTTCACCAATGTGGCAATCACCATCAACAGAGCAGCCACTGCCACGATCACTCTGTGCTTCCAGTTCAGTCCCATAATCCTCCGCTCCCGGCAGGTCTGCTGATCCGCTTTAGTGCAATAAATTCCCTGTGCGAAAAAAACAGGCACAAGGTTCATCCCCTCATGCCCGTCGTCCTGACATTTCCCATAGAGATGATTCTCTATAGGGGTATTTTACCATCATCTTCTGTGCATTTCTACCCGGATGCACGGACATTCTCCGGGATGATTTCTCCCATCAGCCCAGCGCCACATCCAGCACCATCATCAGGACGAATCCCACCGCAAAGGCGATCGTTCCGACATTGGAATGACTTCCCTCGGACATTTCCGGGATCAATTCCTCCACTACCACATAGAACATCGCTCCGGCCGCAAAACTCAGAAGGTAAGGCATTACCGGGACCACCAGTCCCGCAGCCGCCACCGTCAGTGCACCGGCCAGAGGCTCCACCGCACCGGACATCATCCCCGCCAGGAAAGTGCGGCGCTTCGGCATCCCCTCCGCCAGCAGCGGCATGGACACGATGGCACCTTCCGGGAAATTCTGAATGGCAATGCCGATGGACAGTGCCAGCGCAGCGGCTGCCGTGATATCACTGGTACCGTAGAGCCAGCCTGCCAGAACAACCCCCACGGCCATTCCCTCCGGAACATTGTGGATCGTCACTGCCAGAATCAGTTTCGTCGTCCGCTTCATACCGGATCTCGGTCCTTCCTCCACCCGGTCCATATGCATATGCGGCGTGACCTCGTCGAAAAGCAGCAGCAGCAGAATGCCTGCCAGGAATCCGATGGCCGCCGGCAGGAACGAGAGCCGCCCCATCTTCGCCGCTTCCTCCAGTGCCGGGGCCAGCAGACTCCAGAAACTGGCCGCCACCATGACACCGGCGGCGAACCCCGTGAGGATTTTCTGAATTCCCGGACGGATTTCATTCTTCAACAGGAACACCATAGCGGCACCGGCGGTGGTGCCGACGAAAGGGATCAGCAATCCCTGAATAATTGTGGGCATTTCCTCTCCTTTCTATACATCTCTGTACATCACGATCAGATTATATTCCAATAAAACAACATGCTGTATCCCAGACCGCTCCGTGCGGATCAGCGGTACGTCACATCTGCCTTCTTCCGGGGTACGGTTCTCCGGAATTTCACTGCCGGCGTTCCGATCACCAGCACCGTATGCACGTGATAGTCATCCCGGATCCCCAGTTCCTTCCGGATCTCCCCGGAACGTTCAATCGCAAACCGGGAGAAACCGCTGTACAGCATCCCCAGCCCCAGAGAATAGACCATCGTCTCCATGTGGGCGGAAGCAACACCGGCAGAAATCGGATCGTCGGAGGACACCAGAATGACCGTTCCGGCATTGAAAAACAGCCGGTCCGTTCCGTGTTCCTGGTAATCCCGCTCCATGTCCAGCCACATGTCCGTATAGAAGGACGCCCGCCGTCCCTCCTCCAGCATCTTCCTGCCAGCAGCGCCCAACTGCCGGATCAGCTGTTCCCGGACCCGCGGAAGATCCTGCCGGATCACCGTATAGGCCACGTTCTGGCGGTTACCCCCTGTAGGCGCATACCGGCCGGCTTCCAGAATCATCTCCAGCTGGGAATCAGTCACCGGGGTGTCCCGGAACTGGCGGATGCTGCGGCGGGACTTCATCTGATTCAGGAATGCCTGCGGATCCACCTTCGGCCCCATCGCCTCCAGTTCCTGCACTTCACTCATATCATACCCGTTCAGGGAAACCGCATTCACAGGACAAACCGCCACGCAGTGTCCGCACTCGAAACACTTCTCATTCTTCGGAACAGCCTTTCCGTCCCGCAGAAGAATATCCTCCGGAAAACAATCCCGGACACACTGTCCGCAGCCGATACACCGTTTCTGATCAATACTTATCATAACCATTTCTGCCTTTCTTTTCTTCGCTCCGGCGGCCCGTTCCCGGCGCCGCCGCTTTCCGAAGAATATACCACGTCACATAGACACTGACAACCCTGCGCCCAAGGATTCGGACCGGCGCGCAAAAAAAGCAGCAGGCCGGACGTTCGAAAACCGCCCGGCCTGCTGCCGCTGTATTAACTTACGCCTCTATATCAGCCTGCGCCTTCCCGCAGCCTGCGCCTACTTCTTCAGTTCCAGCGTCAGCCCCTGTTTCTTCGCAGTCAGTTCCATGACATCATCGTCATTCACCTTTCCTTCCAGCGTGGAATCCCCGTCATCCACTGTGATCGTTTCATCCTTCAGACTCCACTTCGCCGACCCGCTTTCTCCGAATAACTCGATCTGACACTTATCCCCGGACTTGAATTCAATGTATCCGGCATCCTTTCCTCCGTTGTACTTCTTCAGCTGCTTGGCATCCAGCTTGACACCGGACATCGTTGCCGACTGGATCTTCCACTTTCCGTAATACTTCGCCTGCGGATCATCCTTCTCCCCGCAGCCGGACAGCAGAACCAACCCGGAAACCAGCACCAGCGCTGCCAATACACACAGCACCTTCTTCATTCTGATCTTCATATCCTTCCCCCCTGTTCCCGTAAACGCAACACATCTCTTTTCGTCCAGGCCGAATAATAACGACTGCTCTGACTATTTACATTGTAGGAACAACCGGGCGTCCTGCATAGTACCCCACGGGTACTTTTCCCTGTCCGCCGGGAGCGGCGCCGCCCAAACAGGGTGCAGCGGGGTTCGACACAATGAAGACGAAATGCGGAGATCCCATCTTGCCATCGCTGTGGCTGTATACTGTATGGAAAATGTGCGGAATCGCTCATTCAGGCCAAATCCGCACCAAAAACACAGGTTGCAGGGGTGCGAAAACAGTAGAAAAACTTGATTAATTTATTCCAGATGCCCCGGTGGGTGCGTTTTGACGAAAATTAGATTTTCCGCACTCGATCATTGCCGTTGAATCCGGACAGTTGGACAAAAAACAGACCAGTTCCCGTTCAATCGCATTGCACGCAACCTTCTTCATCGGGTAAATCGGATCAATAAACTGCAAACGATGCGAATCTGGTATGCTTGAGTAAATTAATTGTAATTACGAAATGCCATTCTCCACCTGCCTGGCTTCAGCGTGGTGCGATAATCAGTTTTTTTGATTTCCGCACCCACCCGAATTGTGTCGCCCCCGGTTTTCGGACAAACCATCAGAAATAAGGTGCGAAATCCGGATTTTTCCAAATATCGCACCTTGCCACCAGCCAGCGCCGGCTCTGCGTCCTGTATCACTCGACGTTATGCGACGCCGCATCACTTCACGCTCTTCCCGTAATTAAATTCGCTGCTCTCCTTCGTTTTCTCGTCAATGGTATATTTCCCCCGCTCCATACCCAGGATGCCGGTCCGCGCCAGCTCCAGGATACCGAACGGCGCCAGAAGATCCCGGATCGCACTGATCTTCGACTCGTCCCCGATGAGGGCCAGAGTCAGGGTTTCCCGGGACACGTCGATAACGGAGGCGCGGAAAATATTGCCGATCTGTATGATCTCATTCCTGGTTTCAAACGTCGGCGCACTGCATTTGAACAGAACGAATTCCCGGCGGATCGTCTCCTCTTCCTTCAGCAGTTTTGCATAGTAGACCGGCACCATCTTGTTCAGCTGGGCCAGCAGCAGCCGGGTGCTGTTCGCATCCGCCATCACCTCGATGGTCAGCCGGGTCAGTCCTTCGTCCAGTGTAGCGCCGGCCGTGAAGGACTCAATATTGTAGCCGCTCCGGGAGAACAGCCTCGCCACTATGGACAGCACGCCCGGCCGGTTTTCTACCAGAACGGACAGCGTGCGCCGTCTGGCCTCGTTATCGGATGTATGATTCGTTGACATTCTGTATTCTCCTCTCCAGTTTACAGGCACATGGTTCCGGGCCCGGCTTCAGGCCTTCCATCCCCTGGCCCGTTCCCTCTGTATTCATCCCCCAGACGCCGCTAATTCAGCAGGAATTCTGTGATGTTCGTTCCGCCGTTCACCATCGGCCGGACCATCTCTTCCGTGGCCACAGCGCAGTCAATCACATAGCCCCGGCCGGCTTTCCGTTCCTGCTTCGCATCTTCAATGGCGGACCGCAGTTCCTCCACACAGGTCACCCGGGCCCCCTTCAGACCATAAGCCTCCGCCAGTTTGACGAAGTCCGGCCCCCGGTCCAGAATTGTCTGGCTGTAGCGCTGTCCGTACATCAGCTTCTGCCACTGGTGCACCATGCCCAGCACGCCGTTGTTGAAGATAAATGTAATAATCGGCAGCTTATAGTGTTCTTCCGTAGCCAGCTCGTTGCAGTTCATCCGGAAAGACCCGTCTCCGGTGATGTGAATCACTGTTTTTTCCGGATTCCCCGCCTGGGCGCCGATGGCGGCTCCCAGACCGAATCCCATGGTGCCGTATCCCCCGGAAGTCAGCAGCTGCCCCGGATAGCTGAAGTGGAAATGCTGGATCGCCCACATCTGGTGCTCCCCCACATCCGTCGCCACCGTCGTGTCCTTCGGCAGCATCTCCGCAATGGTGGAGAGAATCTGCTTCGGAGTCATGGCGCCGTTCACATCATCGTCGTATTTCGTCTCCGTCAGGAAAGAAAATACATACCGCTTCCATTCGGTGTGATTGTACTGGGGAATCTGCTCGTTCAGCTTTCTCAGCACATCTTTCGCATTGCCGATGATGTGGTGGTCGGTCTGCACATTCTTGTTGATTTCCGCCCGGTCAATGTCGATGTGCACGATCTTCGCCTGCGGAGCGAAAGTATCCGGCTTCAATGCCACCCGGTCCGAAAACCGGCATCCCACGGCGATCAGCAGGTCGCATCCGGCCACACCCCGGTTGGATGCCTGGGAGCCGTGCATACCGATCATGCCGGTGGCCAGCGGATCTGCACCGTCCATGGCGCCCCCGCCCATCAGCGTGATGGCCACCGGTGCATCGATCTTCCGGGCGAACTCCCGGAATTCCATATGGGCCCGGCTCCGGGTGACGCCGCCGCCGCAGATCAGCATCGGCTTCTCCGAATCCCGGATCATCTCCGCCAGAATGTCAATGTCCTGCTGATCCGGCTCCGGCATCAGCAAAGAACTGGTTCTGGCCCTGCTGATCAGTTTCCCCAGCATGCCGTTCTTCCGGTGCTCTTCCCGGGGCAGCGGCGCATAGTCCACCAGAGCCGCCGTCACATCCTTGGTAATATCGATGAGCACCGGTCCCGGCCGGCCGCTTCTGGCCAGACCGAAAGCCGTGCGGATCGTGTCCGCCAGCTTATTCACATCCCGCACCAGATAGGTGGATTTCGTAATCGGCATGGCGACGCCGGTGATATCCACTTCCTGGAACGTATCCTTCCCCAGAAGTTTCTGACCCACATTACAGCAGATGAACACCACCGGGGAAGAATCCATGTAAGCAGTGGCAATACCCGTGGTCAGGTTCGTCGCCCCCGGCCCGGAAGTGGCCAGACAGACACCGACCTTTCCGGTGGACCGGGCATAACCGTCCGCCGCATGGGCCGCCCCCTGCTCGTGAGATGTAAGATAGTGCGTAATCCTGTCCTGATATTTATATAATTCGTCGTAGATATTCAGAATCGTACCGCCCGGATACCCGAACACCGTGTCCACGCCCTGTTCCAGGAGACACTCCACAACGACTCTCGCTCCTGTCATTTCCATAACCCTTCTCCTTCCGTTTCTTTGACCGAGGGGGAGGAGAGGACAAAAAGCAACCGGCTTCCCGTTCTCCCATGCGCCCCCGCGCTCCCTCGTATTACAAAAAAATCGCCCCGGGACACGCACTGAACGGTTCCCGAGGCAGTCTTCACTCTCACCAACAATTCGTCCAAAGCAGCAACAAATTGTTATGAATACTAACATATCGCAATATATTTTGTCAAGAAGAAACAATTAACAGGCAGGATTCGGCGGTGCCCGCTACTTCCAGCGCAGCACCCGCAGCGGTCCGGCTGCGCCCACTACTTCCAGCGCAGCATCCGGCAGCGGTCCACCGCCGCCGCAATTTCCAGGCTCCGGATCTCCGCCAGATTTCCCGGCACCGGCCGGTCTCCGGCAGCAGAGCGAAGGGTCTTCCGGATTTCCGATTCCATTTCTTCAGCAAGCCGCTTCACCGGCGTGCGGCCGTCCATTCCGTGCTCCGCCGCCCGGATCAGTTCCCGGCACAGAGACTCGAGCTGCTCCGAATCGGCAATCTGTTCCACCCCTCTGAGATCCACCGTGCCGCGGCCGATCATGAATCCGTCCGGCCCCAGAACCTTGGACTTCGGTCCCCGGCCGTTTCTGCCGCGGAATTCCGGACCGGCCTGCGGGCAGCGGCGGGTTCCGGATTCCCGGACGCTCCGGTCTTTTCCGCATTCCGGCTCTCCCGTTTCTGCTTCTACGCCGTTTTCCGAGAGGATTTCCCGGACTTTTTTTGTCACATCCCGGGGAACATACTGGTTCATCTGGATGACCCGGTCCGCCACCCGGAAGAAATCACCGGAACTGCCGGCAACCAGCACCGTGGAGACCCCCTCCGCACCCAGAGCACGCATCCGGCTCAGATACGGGATGATCGGCTCCTCCTCCGGGGACACGATCCGCTGCATCAGGCTGTCCCGCACCATGAAATTGGTGGCACAGGTGTCTTCGTCCATGAGCAGGCACCCGGCTCCGGCTGCGATGGCTTCCACACAGGACGCCGCCTGGGAGGTGCTGCCGCTGGCATCCTCGGTGGAAAAGTCCGCCGTGGATTTCCCGTTCGGCAGACTGCGGATGAAGAGACTGATGTCATCCCGGTTCACACACCGGCCGTCCTCGGCCCGGATCTTTACGGCAGTCCGGTCGGTGACGATGAACTCCCGTCCGTCTCCGGCAATATGATTGTAGATGCCCCGTTCCAGTGCATTCAGCAGGGTGGACTTGCCGTGGTAGCCGCCGCCGATGATCAGCGTGATGCCTGCCGGAATGCCCATGCCCGTGACGGTGCCACGGTGGGGCAGTTTGAAAATGACCCGGTCCTCCTCCGGGGAGCGAAACGGCACCGCATTCTTCATCGGTCTCTGGGAAATACCGCTCTCCCGGGGCAGCACAGAACCGTCGGCGACGAAGGCCACCAGTCCCGTGTGCCGCACCTCATTCCGGAGCGCTTCCTGGTCGTCCGCCAGATCACAGACGGCCTTCAGCTTCTCCGCCGGGAGACAGGAGAACAGGAGTGACTCCTCCACACAGGCAGGGAGCCAGTTGAAGAGGATTTTTTCCAGTTCCCCGGCCAGCACGGTACGGCCCGCCGCCGGGAAGCCTACCAGGAAACGAACCGTCAGGGCGCCGCTCTTTGGATCGAACTGGCATGCGCTTCGCTCCAGAATTTCCTGTCCCGGCCGGGAGCAGGAGAGAACACCGCTCTTTCCGGACCCCCCTGCCTGCCGGGAGTACTTCCCGATGGCCCGGCCGAAACGACGGAGCAGCTCATCCTGCAGAGCGATTCTTCTGCAGTCCCGTTCCAGCCATTCTCCCGGGAATCCCGCCTGTCTCCCGGACAGATGAACACTCACATGGGAAGGCGCTGCGAAGGGGTCTCCCTGCACATGATCGATGAACAGCCGGTAACCGCCGAAATCGTACTGTCCCCGGAGATCCTTGTATGCCGGATACCCCCGGTGATCGATCCGGCGCAGCTTCCGCTGGAGATCCTCACTGGTCTCCTCCCGTCTTCCTCTGTTTCCATAATTCCGATTCTCCATGAATAACTTACCTCTTTTCTGTCTCTGCTGTTTCTTCGCCCGGCATCGGACTTACTTTTTTGTCTATTCCTGCAGGATTCCACACGGAATAAGCGGGGAACGATCTGTTCCCCGCGCGAAAAATAACGATTCTGTTGATACATCTACCCGCTCCGGATCGGTTCCGGCGGGAGCGGCGTCTACTGGAAGCTGACCCGGACATTCTCCCGGGAAGCCTCATCCGTCTCGAACATCGGCTTCTTTTCATAGTGGAAAACAGAGGCGACGATACTGGTCGGGAAGGCCTGTACCTTGATGTTGAACTTCTTCACCACCGCATTATAGTACTTTCTGGCGTTGGCGATATCCTCCTCCACCTTCTTCAGCTGACCCATCAGCTCCTGGAAGCTGCTGTTCGCCTTCAGATCCGGGTAGGCTTCCGAAACAGCGAACAGAGAACGCAGTGTGCCGGACAGCACATTTTCGTTCTGCAATTTTTCCGCCGTCGTGGAAGAATGGGCGATGGCGGCACGGGCTTCCGTCACTGCGCTGAGTGTTTCCTTCTCATGGGCAGCGTAGCCCTTCACGGTTTCCACCAGATTCGGAATCAGGTCGAACCGCTTCTTCAGATAGACGTCCATGGTGGCGAACGCCTCTTCACAGTCGTTGCTGCTTTTCACGAATCCATTGTACATCACAACGAAAAGAATCAGAAGCAGTACGATCACCGCAATGACAATAATAACAACCATATTTCCCCTACCTTTCTGATTGCATTGTTCTGTATTGTTATCCGGAGAACCTTACCAGGCTCCGCCGCCTCCGCCGCCGGAACCCCCTCCGGAAAATCCGCCGCCTCCGGAGAAACCGCCGCCCAGGCTGCTCCAGCCTCCGCTGTCCGAAGACAGCTGAACGTCGTGCACCGCTGCGGCCGAGAAGTTCCGTATCCGGGAACTGAACATATTGGCATAATAAACATCCCCGTAAGCCTTAGTACCATACGGAATGTACCAGTCCGGCTTCTCCAGCGGGATCTGCTCGAACCGCTTCGCCCAGCGATCCGTGAGTCCCAGCACGTAGGCGTACGGCAGAATGTTATAGAAATAGTCCGGATCCTCTTCCACAAGCTCATTCAGTTTCGCCAGCTCTGCATCCCGGATGAAATTCCGGAACCCCTTCAGTTTCGCCTGGGTCCGGGCACTCCAGTCGCTCCGGATCTTCATACTGAAGAGCAGAAGCGGTGACAGAACCAGGAAAATACACAGAACAGCGATCATGGCAGGATCGGCCTGTCCCGTCCGGATTCCGCCCATCAGATAAATGTATATTACACAAAGGACAACATAGCAGGCGCTCCACAGGGCATACCGGATCATGGTGGAAGAACGCTTCCGGCTGTACCGGTATTCACACACCTTCCGGAACCCGAGCATCAGCGCCGTCAGCAGGACGGTGCCGAGCACACAGATTCCCAGCCCCTGCATGAGCCCGGCCTGGAACGCCCCGTCCCGAAGCAGCGCCAGAAGGATGAGCAGGAACACTGCGGCGACAAACAGAATCGTTCCGATTATCCCGGCGGTCTCTGACTGTTTCGAATAGACGCTGCGTTCTCCCGTGAAGGAATCCTCTGTCATATCCTTCACCGCCTCATAGGCTTTCCCCAGCCGGTCCCCGGCAGCCTTCATGCTGACCGTGAATCCGTTTTCCTTCTTCTGGCCCTTCGTGCCGAAAATTCCGCGGTAGAACCGCTTCGCCGCCCCGCTTTCCTCTTCCGAAATATCCGCTGTCTTCTCGAACTCGAAGTTTTTCTCTCCGGTTTCCCGGATCCGGATATATCCCTTGGAGGCCAGGTAAAAAAACATGGAAGTGATATCCTTCCGGTCCACATTTCCGTCCACCAGATAACCGACTTCCAGGGGATTCATGTCCTCCGGCGCATAGAATTCCACCGTCTCGGCATACTGCGGCCGGCGTCCCAGCCGGAGTCTGAGCAGCAGCAGAAGAAGCACGGCACCGGCCAGAATGGCGGTGGAAAGATAGTTCGTCCAGTCGATGCTGGGATCCCCTTTCCAGTACCCCTCCGGCACCCCCGCCCGGATCGTCACACCGCACTTCGCCGGAACATTTTCCAGATGCACCGATACCCGGTGCCGGTTCTTCTCGTATTTCCAGCCCCCAGTGAGGCTGTCCCCGCTGCCGTAGCTGCCGGTATAGACCCGGACCTTCTTCAGCGTCAGATCCGCCGGGAGATCCATGGTGATGCCGGCGCTGCTGATATCGGTGGACCATCCTGTCGGAAGCAGATCTGTGTAGATGTCATTCGCCGCGCCTTTTCTGGTGATGTGGGCCAGGGTGTAATGAATCGTATAGGTCTTCTTCCCGGTGACATACCGGTCTGCCGACCCGATCCGGACGACCATGCTCCCGTCCTGCCTCTTCACCGAGTAAGCATCCCCGTCCACCCGGATATCCCGGATCCGGTAATTCGCACCGGTGGGAATATCCCGGTAGATGCCGTGGCGGCGTTCACTGAAATTCACCCGGATCTTCTCGGTGAACCGGAATTCATAATTCTTCATCACCTGAACATGAACACGATACCAGTCTGTCGTGTATCCCTGGGATGAAGCCGCCTCCGCCGTCCGGGTTGCCGCCGCCTCCGCCGAAAGCAGGAAGACAACTGTTAGGATCAACAGAAGTACCGGCCGGACCCGTTTCTTTCTGCTGTACATGAGGCCCCCTTTCACAGTAATATTCTGTAATTACGTACTTTCAATCCGACTTTTCTGTCTTTCTGCAATTATAGTGCAGAAAACCCTCCGTGTATAGTACCCGGGGGGTAACATGCACGGAGGGCTGTATTCTACTGCAGGAACAGATCCACGAAGCGGAAGGTCCGGCAGTCCACCAGGCCCCGGTTGGTGAGCCGAAGCTCCGGAAGACACGCCAGCGGAATCAGCGCCATGGTCATGTACGGAGAAGCAATGGAGCATCCCATCTCCTTCCAGGCCCGGTCCAGCTTCGCCACCTGCTCCGCCATTTCCTCCGCCGGCAGATCATTCATCAGACCGGCGATCGGCAGCGGAACCACCGCCAGCACCTGACCGTCCGCTGCGGCGCACATACCGCCGCCGCACTGAATCAGCGTATTCGCCGCCAGCGCCATATCCTCGTCGTTGGTCCCTGCCACCAGAAGATTATGGGCATCGTGGGCCACTGTCTGGGCCATGGCTCCCTTCCGGAATCCGAATCCCTTCACGAAGCCCATCCCCTTCGTCCCGGTCTCATGATGCCGTTCGATCACTGCCATTTTCATCACGTCCCGGCCGGCATCCGGCTCCACATATCCGTCCCGGACCGGCAGATCCAGAATCCGCTCGTAATTTCCCACCCGTTCCGGAATGATCTCGATGACCCGGGTCTTCACCGTATCCGCTCCGGAAGGCGCCTGAATCCGGAAGCTGTCCGGCGTCACCGGATGTCCCACATGCATGGTGTTCCGCACACAGTCCGGGAAATTCGGTGCTCCGATCTTCACCGTCATTCTGCCGTTCTCCGCCACCACTTCTCCGTCGATGATGGTTCTCGTGATGCGGATGTCATTCAGATCGTCGAAGAAAACAATGTCGGCACACTTCCCCGGCGTGATGCTGCCCATTTCATGATCCATGCGGAAGCAGGTGGCCGGATTGATCGTCACGAACTGAATGGCCTTCACCGGATCCAGTCCTTCCCGCACCGCACACCGAACGATGTGGTCCAGGTGCCCTTTGTCCACCAGCGTATCCGGGTGGGTGTCGTCGGAGATCAGGCATGCGAACCGGTCATCAATATGATTTTCTGTGATGGCCTTGATGATCACCGGCATATCGTGCCAGGCACTGCCGTACCGGATCAGCGCATACATGCCCCGGCGCATCTTCTCCAGCACATCCTCCGGGCGGGTGGACTCATGGCAGCAGCGCACGCCGGAAGCGATGTACGCATTCAGCCCTGCCCCGGTATCCGGCACAGAGTAATGACCTGTGATCACCTGATCCGCCTTCAGCGTTTCCTCCAGTTCCCCGTGAATCGCCGGATCGCCGTTGAGAACGTTCGGGAAGCTCATCATCTCGCCCAGTCCCATCACGCCGTCCCAGGTCATCATCTCCCGGACCTCCTCCGGCCCGATGTGGGATCCGGTGTCCTCGAATCCCGCCACCGCCGGCACACAGGACGGCACATTGGACATGGCCTTCAGCGGCGCCCGGCGGGCATCGTCGATCATCGCTTTCACACCGGCCGGTCCGCATACATTGCAGATTTCATGAGGATCCATGAAAATCCCGGTGGTGCCCCGGGGCACCACAACCCGGGCATATTCACCCACACTCATCATAGAAGACTCCACATGAATATGCGCATCCATGAATCCCGGCGCAATATACTGTCCGGCGGCATCGATCACCTTCGTATCCGGTCCGATGCAGTGCGCCCCGTCCCCTACCAGTGCAATCCTGCCTTCTGCAATCGCCACGTCGATTCCTTCCTGAATCTCCGCCGTGCACACATTGACCAGTCTGGCGTTTCGAATCACCAGATCAGCCTTTCTCGTCCCCATGGCAGTCATCGCCAGCTGCCGGGTCACGGCATAATGGGGCTTCCTGCAGAATGTATTAAGCATCTTCTTTCCTCCTCCTTGCAATACAACGGAAAAAGCCGGGCTGTGAAGCACCTTCTTCGTCACTTACCGGCAGCAGATCCAGCATCTTCATCGCTTCATAAAAACTCCAGGTACAGCAGATCACAGTCCTTTCAATCGCATCCTGCAATTTCCGACGGAGCCCAGCCCCGGACAGCTGTCCTAACATCCCTGCACCTCATTTCTCTTCACTCACCTGCTATTTTACAACTGTCCATGCAGAAATACTATCCATCTCCTCTGAAATACCATCCATATTGGACAAAAGGAAAACAAGCTGCCGTTCCACGAACGAATCCCGGGATTTTTTTGTCCCAACGAAAAACACCGAAGGCAATGCTGCGAAAGTAAAGCAGCATGCCTTCGGGATATTGCAGGGCCAAGCACAGTCCGCCCTCAGATCTTCGTCAGTTTTCCGTCTTCCATCCGGTAGATACAGTCCGCCAGGTCCAGAACCCGCTCATCGTGGGTGACCATGACGGCTGCCCGGTTCCTGCGGTGGGCTTCCATTCGGATCATCTCCACAACATGGTGTCCCCGCTCAGAGTCCAGGGAAGCCGTCGGCTCATCCGCCAGAATCAGCGCCGCATCGGATGCAAAAGCCCGGGCGATGGCCACTCTCTGCCGCTCGCCGCCGGAGAGGGCCGAAGGGTACTGCCGGATCACATGGGCGATGCTCAGTTCCTGGAACAGCTCCTGTACGTTTTTTTCATCTGTTCCCATCAGCACGGACAGCTGTTCTCCCGCTCTGAGATACGGCAGAAGCTGGTGATTCTGGAAGATGAATCCGATCTTCTCTTTCCGGATCGCCGTCCATTTCTTCTTCGGAAGCGCCGACACCTTCTCCCCGCAGAGGGAGATCTCGCCGCTGTCCGGAGAAAGCATCATGCCCGCAATATTCAGCAGTGTGCTCTTCCCGCAGCCGGACGGCCCGACGATCGCTGCGAACTCGCCGGCTTTCACTTCCAGATTCACACGGTCCAGGACGGTCCGCTCCGCTTCGCCGTCCCGGTAGCTTTTCACAATATTTTTCATCTGCAGTACTGTACTTGTCACTGGAAATCACCTCCGATAATCTGGGCCGGGTCAATCTTCGATACGCGAATCACGGTAGCCAGGCTTCCGAGTACAGAAATCAGCACGAAGGCGCAGAGCACCAGAGCAACCTGATTCCACACCAGGAAGAACGGCATCGTCTGTGGAAGCGCCTCACTCATCAGCACCACCAGGCCGGCGGCAACTGCTGCACCGCAAACTGCAATCAGAAGCACCTGACAGAGAATCATCCGGACCAGACTGCCCATACCCGTTCCGATCGCCTTCAATACGCCGTACTCCTTCTCCTTCTGCAGGTTAATCACGAAGAAGAAAATGCCGATAATCAGCGCCGTGATCACCACCAGAAGCCATTCCACCATCTTGATTGTCATCTGCTCCGCCTGGTATCCGGGAATCGCCTGAACGATGGTCTGTTTCGTGTAGGTCTTCGTTCCGTCCAACGTTTTCCCATTCGCACCCCGCACTGCTGCGGCATGAACCGATTCCTGATACATCGGGTTCGTCTTCTTCATGATGGATCTGTATGTCCCGGTGGAGAGATAACCCACCGAAGTGTGACCGTACATGGCATCCTTCGTGAATCCGACCACCTTCAGCTTCTTTCCCGATGCGGAATCCAGGATTTTGTCACCCACTTTGATCCCCTTGCTCTGATAATCGTCATCGAGGACGACGGTCGCACTGCCCGACCCGAGCTTTTTGCCTTCACTTACCTCCGGATTCAGAAAACCGTCCGGATCAATCCCGAAGTATGTAATATCGATCTTGTCACTGTCGCTGTTCTTCTGAATATACATTCTCTGAATATCCACCGGCGTCACATCGTGGTGATAGGACTGCTTCAGTGTTCGGTATTCCTTCTTCGTGAGATTGGACACCGTCAGAAGCTTCTCCGCATCGTCGCTGAGGACGAAATAATCCGCCCGCATATTCTCCACCCCGGAGGACACCGCCCGTCCCAACCCGTTGACGAGCCCCGAAAGGAACAGTACCATGAACATCATCAGAACGACAATGATCCCGACGAGAGTGTACTTCTTCCAGTTATACTTCAATTCTTTCCATGCTAATTTCATCTCAAATCGTTCCTCACAATTTTTTCGTTGCGGCAGCTGCCGCACTCTTTCAATTTATATTTAACACAATTCAATTGTATCATTCCAATCCACTCTGTCAACACGAAAAAGAAACCCAACTCTCTCATTTCGAGAGAATCAGGCTTCTTTCTATCATTTCTGCTTCGCCCGGAAGACGCCTACCGGACCTTCCGCCCCGCCTGAAAGGTCCGGTCTCCGATCTCGAACTTTCTCGCTGTGATCGGCGCTGCCTGGGCCCGGGCGGTCAGATATTCATCTGTGATGGTGACAAAATATTGTCTGTCCCCTTCGTTCACCAGATAGTATTGATGATCCAGACTGTTCACCAATTTGCTGACCTCAACCACGCTGAACAGCGGGAAGGTTCCCAGAACCGCCGTGACCCATCCGATGAACTGTTCCGTGGCAGTCTCCCGCCTGCTGTTTCGAATTCTCCGCAGGGCGAGGCGCACGATCTCCGCATTCGGATACGTTTCCCGGAGAATACGCTCCTTGATCCTCAGAATCCGCCGGCGGGTAAGTTTCCGCCCGCCCCTGAATGCTTCCAGATCGATCGGTTTCTTCGTCACATTCAGGTACATCGGGACCCCTTCGTCCAGAAGATAGTCCACACTGACATCCAGTATCGCCGCAATCCGTTTCAGATTAGACACATCCGGCATGCCCCGGTCACTTTCCCATTTCGCAACGGCCGCCCGGGAGACCGTCATGATGCTCGACAGCTCTTCCTGTGTGTATCCCGCCTGCTGTCTTGCCTTCTTCAGTTTTTCTCCAAATGTCATATTCCTTCACCTCTGCTGCTCTGAGGATTCTTCTAAGGGGTGCCGGATTGTCGAACGCCCCGGCATGCCCCAACCTTCGATCAGAGCATAGCTGAGGCCGCGACAAAAGGCAAGAAACGAGCCGTTCCAACGGTGTTACGGACCGTAACACCCCTCCGGGTCCCCCCATCTTCGAAAAAATGCACCCTGATTCCGTGGAATTGATCCCCGAACCTACCTTATCGTTACCTCCACTATTCACAATCCCTTGATTCGACATACTTACTCTAAATTATCTCAAGACGGTCCGACATTTACAGGGGCGCTTCCATCCTCCCGCCATTTCGTGTATCCACAATAAGGCTTTCCAGAGGAACCCCTTTTCTCACTGCCCGACGATAAGATGCTGTACATTTTCTGAACCGGTCAAACGTTCTGGCGGCTTCTGCTTCATTCCCGTAGGCTTTCCAGCAGCCCACGCACTTCACCCCGTCCCAGGGACTGTTGATGAATTGCCTCACATCCGACGGCGGATAACCGAGAAAGAGACCGATCTCATGGGGAAACGCACTTTCCGAAACCAGACGGCGGATTAACTCCACAATACAGAATCCCGGTTTCCCACAGGGATATCCTTTCTCCACCAGAATACTCTCCGCATCAGGAAATTCAAGATCCGAGCAGAGATCATCCGGACGGTACAGATAAATCAGGATGCTCTCCTGCGTCCGTCTCAAAGGAATCAGCCGCAGCCCCTTCTTCACAAGAATTGTATTCATCGCCCGGATCTCTGGCGTGAGATCCTTTCCGCAGGATTTCAAAGAAAAAATATTTCCGGTCTTCAGCCCCGCCAGGGTCGGTGCACAGTGCTCCACAATTGCTTTCTCCAGCAAAGGATTTACCTCCATTTCTAAAATTAGCCGTGACTAACCACTGGTGAAAAAAACAGGTTGCCACATGGTTAGTTATTCCTAACTATAATAGCAGAAAACGCCTCCCGGTACAAGGAGGTTCCGCAGAAATGACCATGTTCGTTGTCCAATAATTTCCATCTGCAGG
>OCTW011579291.1_pt1 | contig 20492 bp, 19 predicted proteins | sample 1539671 | NCBI WGS metagenome assembly OCTW01 (sample SAMN02144230, study PRJEB22623) | gut metagenome | biome: sheep rumen | host: Ovis aries | place: New Zealand
TTCAGCTGCCCACCTTCCATTCTCGATTAATAACGGTATCAACACAGCCATTGTATAAGCCCCATTTATACCATTTATGCCATCCATGAAATTATATATGTTCACAGCACCCGTATATACTACCAGAACCACTAATATAAGTATTCCTTGCAGCACCATATTTACGATAGTTACGTCTTCTATATTAAAGAGTCCTATCTGCTGCATTACGAAGAACATTGCTACCAGTTGACACACCAGACGTACAGAGTCCGGCAGAGAATGGACATCATCCACAAACGATATACCTGCCGCAAGTGTCACGCCAGCCAGCAGTTGCCAATGACTCTCAACCATTAACCATTCACCCTGCACCATTAACCATAAATACCATACCCACAAGGCAACAACAAATATTATTCCCCCACCCCTCAGCACGATATTCGAGTGTGAGCTCCGTTCATTCGGTTTGTCGATGATGTTAAATTTATCCGCTATTTTAAAGTACACCAGTTCCGCAATGACCAGAATCACTGCGATAATCCCATACGTAATCCAACTATTCATGAAAAAATTAATGATTAATTCGTGGAAATTAATGTTCCAGAACAAAACCCTCTTGAAAGATTTTGAATCAGATTTTTTTATTTCTTCGCAAAGCGAATAAACTATCCCTTCGCAAAGCTCTTAATCGTCTCCTTAAGCCCATCTTTAGCTCTTACCGGCATCTCCTTCATGCCTAAGGCGGCTTTTATCTTCGCGTTCGACACTACATAGTTCTCCGTCAGCTTCTGCATGCGGAGGCTGTTTAGCGGCAAGTGTAATACATCACCTATCTTTGCCACACCGTTCATCAGACCACATGGAATCTTCCATATCCGTGCCTTCTTTCCCAAGGCACTGCATATCACTCCAATTAACTCGTTGGTGGATAGTGCTTCATCATCACCCATGTGATAGATGCCGCTGGTAACATCTTTTGTCAACAAGCCTTTTATCACCTCCTGCAGGTTTCCGATGCTCGTAAACGAGCGTCTGTTCTCAAACGCTCCCAACGGCCATGGAATTCCCTTCTTCACTACACCATACAGCAAATTCAGATTACCCTTATTACCCGGACCGTGAATCATACACGGACGCATGATATACACCTTTTTTCCTGTCACCACGGCATCCTCATCGGTAAAATTATGGAAAGGACGCGTCATTGCCTCCGGTGCGAACTTCTCTATAATATAGTTCTCTGCTGCAATTTTCGATTCCCCATAAGGTCCCACCGGTGTCGGTACACACTCCTCTGTCAGGAAGTCCCCCTCTACCCTATCTGCCGCACTTTTCACCGTCGAGAACTGGATAAACTTCTTTGCTGTCGGATGCGCCAGATACCAATCAAAAATCTTCTGCGTCAGCCCCGTATTCACTTTGAAATACACATCCGCAGCAGACTTGTTTTTTGTATCATGTGCCTTACCTGCCAAATGAATGATGGCATCTACATCAGGAATCTCATTAGCTTTACCCAAATTATCCCATGAGAATGTGAACCTCACGCCATCCTTTACAGGCGAGATAATATCAAGTCCATAAATAACATGCTCGCCTTTAAGAGCCTCCACCAGATTTGAGCCCACAAAACCGTGAACACCAGTAATTAATATCTTCATTATAAACTTTTATATTTGAAAATCATTACCTTCTCCCCAATTCTCTCACCCCATCAGCCGCATAATTCAACAGGAACCTTAGAGCATCCAACGGGAAGACAAAGGACAATTTAACGCTATCAGTAATCTTATGCCAAATGAGGGAAACGCGGCGTTTAAAGGGATTCGGCCACTCTACTTCGCGATTATGTCCAAAGTTACCAACTTCCATGACAAACCTGCAAATCCGCTCTGCCTTCCGCTTGAGTTTTTCGTTTTGGTTATCGTTTTCGTAATATAATGGCATAGCCTCCATGGGCATTCCGAGCCAATTTACAGCAAACGATGCGAACACTTTCCATTCACTCATCAGTCCAGCTTTCCGTAACCGTTGCTCCAATAGTTTGTGATTCAGTGAATCCCTGTAAATATACAACAGCCTACACCAGTCACATATCTGTCTCAGGCCTATTCCTTCCAAGAACAAGTGTTGTAATATATGCGTAAACACAAAAAACACATCTTCGTTAGCCCCAGGCAAAAATACCTGAACACCTGAACCTTTTGAACTTTTAAACTCTCCTGAGCGTACACTTCCCCCATAGAAGCACATTCCCTGCACCTTGTCAATCTCCCGGTCCACCCGTCCCGACAAATGGCTATGCAGCGTCCCATGCAGTTCCACAGGCCAACCGCTTATCTGGTATTCCTGATGCTTTCGTTCTTTGTTCTTTTTCGTTTCACGCTCAGTGCTATCAGCAATCTTTCCTAAATACTCACATGCCTTTCTGTAGTTATCTTCGCTCATCAACAGATCAACATCACCACAAGTCCGCCATAGCGGTTTTTCATAGCACTGTGCGATTCCCTGCCCTTTCACCAGCAAGGCATAAATGTCATTATCCCGCAGTTTCTCTATCAGATCAGCGACAAAGGCGTTCATCTCCTTGTTCCGCTTCTCTATCAGCATTGTCTGTCCGATAAACTGATATTTCGCCTTCTGAGGAATCTTGAACTCCTTAAACTCTTGAACATTCTGAACTACCTCAAGTCCGGCTGCAACAATACCCACAACCGCCTGTTCCTGAGCCAGCTGGTATTCCCTTTCCCAGTCTATATCACTTGGAACCTGAAACTTTAAACATGAAACAGGCCTTTGGTCTCTCCATAACCCGGCTTTTAATAATTCAAAAAAAACATATATATCCTTAGACATTCAGGTTCTATCTAATAAGCTTTAGTCTATTGCTTTTAATTTCCCGAATTCGCCTCCAAAAAGTTTATATTCTAGGATTTTAGCATCTACTACAAAGCGATACCAATAACATTCTAAGAATGCAAAAACCAAGCCTTCTTTTCCATCTAAGAATCCCATCCTAAAAATATAATTGTAAAGAAACCAAGCCCAGCAGCGGAAGAACATAGGAGCTTTATAATATAGTCCAAATTTTTTCTTTCTCTGTTTAAGGATGTGTTTGTCTGTTTTTATATTCGATTCCTGTTCACCATGAAGATAATCAATATAATCCATCATCTCCCTGGTTGCATACCAGTTATACTTCTTGATGTAGTTGTCAATATCTTTAAAATCATAGTGTACAAAATGATGCTTTGCCATTACAGAATAACCTTCGCTTATCACGCTATGTGCATCACGCCTGCGATCTTCTATTCGACCACACTTACGTTTGAACATCATCATCTTGCACTTATTACGTATCCCATGCTTCATGCATCGACCCAAGAAGAATAAGTCTGCTGCAATAGCAATACCATTCATAGGTTTGTCCTTATTGTCATTGATGAGCTGTTCCAATTCCCTATTTAATTCTTCGGGAAAGCGTTCATCGGCATCCAGTCGGACAATCCACTCGGTGTCAATATTACAATTATCTATGCCCCAGTTAAACTGCTTGGCATAATATTCAAACTCGTGGTTATAAACATCTGCTCCAAGTTCTTTAGCCAGTTCTATGGTTTTATCCGTACTACCACAGTCAATAACTACACATCTCTTTGCAAAACCTTTCATAGATTTCAGACAATCAACGATATTCTTTTCTTCGTTTTTTGTCATTATAATTGCTGTTGCGTCTATCATCTCTTTATACTAATTATTAAATAAGTTTACCACACACACACACCTCTTTCCCTTAAACGAAGCATCAAAGCATATCTGGCTCCCGTCAGGTTTCCAACGTGGATGGAGGTCGCACCGACAATTCCCTCCGTATTTAAAAGGAGAAAACACACGTGCTACACGCTCCACTTTATCGCCTTTCATAACGTATATAGACTGAATACGCTTTCTATCTGGATAAGTGTCTGTAACGACTCGTTTGCCATCATACGAATAGGTAGGATGACCGTCCATAGCCAGTTCAGACCATAGTCGCTTATACTCCTTTGTCTTGTCCTTCATCAAATAGTAGCCTTTTCCGCCATCATGTTTATTAAGGTATGACAATATCTCATCGTTATTTTTCCAACAACAATGTGATACAAAATCATCATCACTTAAGTTGTACATTTCAGTACCATCCATATTGCATGTTACTAATCTTGTGTACTTCACTTTATCCTTAAACCATCTGTGAAGCACCATGAAACGTGTTCCGTCAGGGCTTATCATCAGGTGATTTACCTTATGTTCTGCACCTTTCATCACCTCTTTCTCTTCAAAATGGGCAAAATCAGTGTATTTTAGTAATGGTTTAATTTCTCCTGTTTCTAAATTGATTTTCCAGATACAAGTCTGGTCAGGGCAAATATCATTCTTTGTCACATCATCACAGTTAGCATATCCATAGCCCGGACGCAGCCTGTGGAGGCGGTTAAAATCAAGTGTCAGAGCTGTCTTTTTATTAGAAGATACTGTATATACTGGTTTTTCAATAATCCTCTCAACTCCTGTTTCCAAATTCAAGATTACAGAACAATACGCACCATTTCGATAATCATTATAAAGAATGCTTTTATCATCCATCCATTGTGCCATGCAGCCTTGTTGAACGTTCCAGCAGTTCGTTTTTGCAACGATCTTTATCGCATTCCCATTTTTCAGGTCGATTGTCACAATCTCTGCCTCTTCAGCAGAATCAGCCTCCTTCGTGGCGTTTTTTACCCTCAATGCCAGCATATATCTTCCCGTCGAATCCCACGGGCATTTATCGTAGTAACCAAATAGATATTCATATCCATCATTAGGTGTTATCACCTCTACGTTCCCTTCGCATTTCACTTTATCTGAAATGATATACAAAAACCATTGGTATGCTCCATATAAGAAATGACGAACATTCTCGTTTTTCAGAATATGGTCATGAACCCATATTTCAAACTTGTCTAATCCCATATCCTATTTTTTCAAGTGTTCTATATAATACTGTTTCAGTTGAGCAGCCTGCTCTTTGATGCTATAGCCTGCAGCCTTTATCTTCTCAACATTGTCTTTTGAAATTCTCTTTCTGTCAATGTCAACCTTCGTTTTCAGGACACTTTCTACCCATGCTTCTTGTTCCAGTTCCACAAAGGTCACGCTGTCCGTCAGCTTGCTGTCTCTGGTCACATTACCCGATACAAGCGTAGGTAAGCCCGATGCCTGCCATTCCACCAGAACGTTGGGCAATCCCTCATATCTCGAAGGCAACACCATCATGTCCATCGCACTAAGATATTGCGGAATGTCGTGTGTGAGTCCAACAAAGATGATGTTATCATTCATACCAAGCTCTGACACCTGCCTCTCCACATCACTTTGCAACTTGCCGTCGCCTATCAAATAGAGCATGTATTTGGGATTTCTTTTCACTACTTCTGCAAAGAAATCCACAAGAAATTCATGGTTCTTAGCATACGTAAAATGCGCCACATGGCCTACTGCAACCTTTCCTTCCAAATGAAGTTTTTCTCTGAACTCTTTTCTGTATGCCTCATTAAAGCCAAATTTTTCCACATTCGTTGCATTCCTCAACACTACGAAATCCTTATCCCTGAAAACCCACTTTCCAGCTTTATCTCCACAGGCAAAGGCATCTGTATATAAAATATTGAAGAGCGGTCTGAGCATTTTATTTGCCCTTGCAAACTTTGTCTGTGTAGAGTGAATATGGGGGCAGAGTCTTTTTGCTCCACCAAGTTTTGCACCAAGCAGGTCTATTGCTGCCGTACAGCTGTTACAATGTACGTGCACCACATCATACTTCTCCTTCCTAACAACCTTAGCCAATTCCTTGATATATTTTAATGTGGAATAATTCCTGTCCGTCAGTTCGAAAATCTTTGCGCCCAGCCCTTCAATTTGACTCCTCATTTTGTCTTCAAGGTGATTGATTACTGCAAAATCCACCACCATGTCCGAACGATCCATGTTCGACACATAATTCAAAATCGTCATACCAATGCCATCATATATCATCGGTACCGTATTTAACATCAATACCTTTATCATTTTTTATTTTTTATCATTTCTTTTTATTTTCTATTGCTTTTCTCAAACACGCTAATGAGTTTTTCCGCTCCTTATTCAGTATTTCATCTACGTTTTTGTAATCAATGGGGGTCTGCAGAAGATTTATTATTTTTTCCAAATCATCTTCTCCCCAGCATATTCTATTCTCCAGTCCAAGCAGTTCCAGTAGTGAGGACAACCTGCTCAGTTTTTTTGCTTCACCAACATAAACCACAAACTGGCGATGATAGAGCAGTGATAACACTGTTCCATGAAACGAATCTGTAAATACATAACGGGCTGTTCCAATGTTTTTAACCCAATCTTCAATGCGTTCTGGATAGTGTGTATGAATTCCCTCTAAGCGTCGCATACTACCTACTGAATGAATATTGCAACCCAATCTTTGCCCGATTGTCACGGCCTTCTTATAAAACTCTGCATCATTCTTAATCTTATAGACAATCATTCTGTCGGTCTCTCCAATATCACCCGTAAGTTCAGGATACGATGGAAACAAAAGTACAGGATCAACTACCTGCGTAGAAGCAAGGCCAAATTCGTCTCTCAATATATCAACTGCATTACTCTCACGTACCAATAATGTTGAAAAACGAGCCAACAACTCTTGAACCTTTTCCTTTTTCGCCACATCCGAATCCTCCCAATGACTGACACCGAAACTTGAAGCGTATGAAATTCTTTTTATTCCAGAGCCACCAAAATCAAGAAAATAGGCTAAGGCGTTTGCACGGGATATTGTAGGATTCCATGTTTGGTCGCTACCCACAAGATATACATCCGAAGATGGTGGATCCTGCCGCAGTTCATCAATAGAATGATATACCTTAGTCATAACTGGCATGAACCTCTTTCTGAAACTATTCAACCGCCACCGTTTCAGTGAAAACACTAATTTTGTCGCCAGGCTAAACCTATAAGGCAAGTGCAGATTGATAATCTCCGGCTTATACCCCAGCGATTCTACCGCCTTATACGTTGCGTACGCCTGCAGCGTTGCTCCATAGTTATCTTCGTCGTGATATGTTATTATTGATACTTTCATTATCTAATTTTTCTATTTGATGATTCTTGATATAATTGCCCTATATGCCTTATACAACATCCATGGACTCTTACTTCCAAAATCCAATGCATATATCTTACAAAGGGTCTTGTAGTCTAACCGTCTAAAAGCCTTCGACATCAATCTGCGTTCAGGTAACAGATGTCTTCTATCCTTGGTCTTTCCAAGTCGTTTGTTACTTACGAGAATGTCCGAGATGTCAGTCTCCTTTATTTCCAAGAATGGTGAACAGTTCTGTAATAACTCCTCCGCTCTCTCGTTGTGAACAACAATAGCAGAGACTCCGTTGTGATGCTGTTCTGAAAAATCCTTCACTCCCCAGTAGTCGCCAATGGTGACATCTGACATTCTGTTCACTCCTGCAAACTGGCATTGATAGCATGAATACCGATTGGTCATCTCGCAAGAGAATCCTGTTGTCACAAGATTTCTCTTTCCTGCATAATTATGAAGAATTCCATTGTCATCAAGCACTTTTAAATTATATCTAAATCCTTTTGGTGTCCAGCCCTGTTCTTTACTTCTGAAAGATATTATTTGTTTTACCCTGTATGGCTCATTTTCGATAAACTTGTCTATCAATAATCTTGATGGTACTCCTCCACAAATTATATCAACAGTAAAAAGATTGCCTTTATATTTCCTGTTCCGAAGGAAACCATACAGACCTGCCACTTGGCAACCTGTCCCAGAAAACAATACTGTTGCACTATCTTTTAGATGACTATATACTGTTTTATAGATTCCCGTCGCATTACTTTGCGTATATTTTGATCCTTGAAGTAAATATAGGTCTTCTAATTTATCTATACAGATATGCTTTACATATATTCCATCTACAATAGCAGCTCCACAAACATAGCCTCCAATAGAAAGAACATATTGTGCCATTGCCGCAAAAGTCCCAGCTGTGGCACTCACCTGTCTGACAACATCATCCTTTGCCCACCCTGCATAAGCCTTTGCCAGTGGACTTGTAGTATATTCCAGCTTTGAGACTACAGGACATGTCTTCTCGCACGCCCCACAGTTTATGCATGTATTCTCATCGAAAACAGGCACGATATGCCCTTCTTTATTTAACGAACACTGTAAGGCTTGATGATGGCAACTATCCACACATGCCATACAGCCAGTACAATCTTTATACTTTGCTAATTTTGGCATAATGTGTCAATATATTCTTTATATTGTGCTAAAATCACGTCCTGTGACAGTTTCTCTTTTACTATCTCTGCCTGACTCTTTCGCATCATTTCATACCTGTCCTTGTACTCCTCCATCGCTTTCGACATAGTTTCTGCCAGACTCTCCGCATTTCCTGGCTCAAAGAAATAACCGTCATCCTTACCATCCATAAACTCCTTAAAGGTATCAAGCTCAGAGGCAATGATGGGGATGTTATAACGCAATGCTACTGTCATTGCTCCGCTTTGCGCAATGTCCTGATATGGCATTACAAAAAAATGGCTGCTTTCGAAAAGGTTTGGAATCTCCTCATTAGGTATTCGTCTAATATCCAATTCTACGTTATCTACCCCCTTGCATAGTTCACTATATGAACCATCCCACTTTTCTGGTCTGCAATAGCCGCTTATCTTAACCTTGAAATCCGTTAAACCTTTTTCTTTCAGAATATGCATTGCTTGCAGAAGCAAATCAACGCGTTTATATTCTACGATATTCCCAAAAAACAAGAATGTAATTGGTTCTTGAGGTTTTTGAATTGTTGGCTCACCATAATCCTTCAGACATAATGGTGCATAAAGGATGTTCGCGTTCTTTTTAAGTGTTCGTAACAATTCTAACTGGTTAAGTGAAAATACTTGGAAATTATGAAATGTCCTTACAATATAATCCATATATGGCTTAGCAAGCCAATAATATCGTGCTCCTTTCGGAGTTTTGACATTATGTGCAGCAACAATTATCTTTTCTTTTGGCAATAACCATTGTGCCATTGGCATAAAATACGGCATTCCCAAGAAGTCAAAGTAATAAAGATTGTAATCCGTTTCTTTCATCCTCTTGATAAGACGCTTATAGAATAGTATCTTTCTCGGTGAAATAAACAGGCATTGATTCACTACTAACTCGTAATGTCTGCATCCAGTCATCTCTATAAGCTTCTTATCACCATCACGATTCCCCTGTGTCGTTAATATTATCCAATCTATATCATATTCCTTTTGAAGGTAAGGTACAATCGGAATATCAACATCCAGGAGGAAAGAAGAGGTTATCCAACATATTTTATTTTTATCCGTCATTCTTAATGCTCTTCTTTAAATTTCTTTGCCAACTGATAGCATAGGAACAAATCTACGTTCTCTTTCTCTGTTATCTTAATATTGGAATGACTACCCTTAGAGAAATACATCGGGATTCCGAGTTCCTCCATTATAGCAGGGGTATGACGTCGGACTCACGTAATATTTACACAGGAAATATGAAAGCTTCGAAAAGAAAGATACACCTATCTTCTCTTGATATTTTCTATTTAACATATCAATGTCTGTTTGATTCAACAATGACCTGTTTCTCTTTATTTCACCCCATATAAATTTTGAATATTTGAAAGAATAATTATATCCATGTTGACACAGCCACTCTTTGATGTATGCAAATGTTTCAATCGTTGCATTTAATTTTCTCATCAAAATTGGTTTTGATTTGTTTGGTGAAATATTTTGATCACTTGACCTCCACAAAATCCTGCATTTTTCACCTGATATAGACTTTATACCTCTGCACTCGCCAGCCATCTTCAGCCAAGTGATAAAATCACTTCCCCAGGCAAGATCAAAATTCTGAAACCCTGAGCATTTATTGTACAATGCTCTCGAAAATACAAATTCGACAACAAAGCTGACACACCTCTTTTCAAATAATTTCCCATCCAGATACTCCTTGGCTGTTTGAACCTTGGGGTAAGGAATGTGAGACTTTAAAATGTCACCATTACTATTAATCGTATTTATATCAAAGTGAATAAGATAATTATCCCTATCTTCTTTCGATAAATTAAAGAATTCTTCCACGCACCGAGGCTCCATAACATCATCGTCAGAGAAAAGCCATATATAAGGTTCCCCTTGCGTCATAGCTATACACCGTTCCCACTGAGCTACAAGGTCTTTCCCGCCTAAATTCGTCTCAAAACGTTTATACACCAGATTAACCTTGTCCTTATACTTACAGACAATGTTCTCTAAGTGATTAGGACTACAATCATCCCCTATGTATAGTGTAAATTCCTGACAGGTCTGTGCAGCAATAGAATCTAATGCAGCAGACAGAAATGTGGCCTTGTAGGCAGGTATGACAATGGCAAGCGTTATATTGTTACTTCTCATCATTATTATTGTATATTAAAATTGGTCAATTACATGCATTATCATATAATACCCTGTAAATGCCTCATTTTCTGGAGAAATCTTAAAATTGTATAATCTCGTTCTATACACTTCGCTTCTCTTGTGTAGAATTTCTCCATATCCCTTGGATTTTTGTCAAATAGCACATCTGATTTATTTAATTTCTTCTGAAAAATATCCCATGATTTTATATAGTAATGATTTATTTGAATAGTTGATTTTTTTCTTGGATTTTTTCCCCCTCCAATAGAACCACCAGAACAAATGAAACCGAATTGGTTAACAGCAGGTATGATTATCTTGACTCCCATAATCGAATAATATGTATAAGAATGGTGATGAAAATATAAAGTATTCCAATTTGCAACTTTATATCGAGTGTTTACGAAAGTCTTCCCAAGCCAGAACTTATCCCAACATGCAACGTATTGCTCTATTACGTTTTTATGGTAATCATGGTTTATAATACCTGATGTGCCAAACTGTAGCCACTCTATTTTCACCGCAGGGAAGCGTGACCATTTAGAGAACCATTCATTAATATTATCCTTATATTTGGGCACGACAAATTCGTCGGCATCTATGTAGCCAATCCAGTTTGTTTCATCTTTAAAAGTGTTCAAACAATGTTCGTAACACTTGTTTTGAGAACGTTCCATCGGCCACTCTATCAATGTCACAGTTCCTTCCTTCACATAGGGATCAATAACCTCCATAAAGTTGTCCGTAGAATTGTTATTGTAAAGATAGAAATGATCTATACCTATCGTTTTGTGATAATCTATCCATTCTTTAAGAAAGGGTGCTTCATCTTTAAAAATAAGGCAAAGGGATATTCGGTATCTGAGCACTCGATTATCTTTGGAACCAAATAATCTTATATAAGGATTGCATACAAGATTATAAAATAAGTTGCGAACACGATCAAAAATCTTTTTTTTAATATTTCCCATGACAAAAATCTACATTAAAGTATCATTTATCGCTTCATAAATTTGTTTTCGGAACAAATCTAAATATCCAAAGTCAAACTCTTCTCTTCTCTTGAAGCAATTATATAAACTACCGGCCATAATATCTTGCGGAGAAAACAGATTCCCGGTTTGACCAATCATTTCCATGAAACTAACAAATTTCCGATTCTTATTAAGAGACACAACGGGGGTGTGAGCACAATATGACAAAATTAGACCATGGAGATTCTGGGAGAAAGTCATTTGAGCGGAAGCAACTATGTTGACAAGTTCCTTAAAATTATTGGGTATTATCATTCTTGCATTTATACCCTTTTCTTTTAAACTGAAATAGAAATTCAAACCTATTTTAATCGGAAGAGGCCAATGTTGTGAAACAGTAATATATACTTCTGTGTCCGACTTTTTGGTTATCTCTTCAATATTATCGATTATGATTTTCTTATTGCTTAGCAAGTCTTTTGTGAATGGAATTAACACAATATAATTTTCCTTACTTGATGCACCAAAACAATTTGACAATACCAAATCCGGAACAACCCTATTATAGCATTCTATTTTCATTTCTTTTGCATCTTGTAAGCTTTGAGTATCTCGGAAAAATGTACCATCTGACATGTTTAATATTTTTTCAATTATTTCCCATGAATTATTGTTAGATGGTAAAATTGTTTGACCTAACACATATGTTTTCAAATTACATTTTTTTGCTATATCAATCTCGCAAAACTTAGATATTAGCATTTCTGCCCAACTTGCCAGATAGCCTCCTCCTGACATCACATACATGTCAGCGTCCCTGCATACTTCTCTGAAATTATCAAATGATTCTTTTTGTTCTATATAAAAACTTTCATAGTTTTTGAGAAACGAACCGGTTTGTCTTGCATTATTACTCTTTCTTATAATCGATATTTTGTCCACAGAAAATTGATGCAAGAAATCATCAATAAGGTTTTTTCCTACAGGAAATTTTAAATGTTTCGTTCCATATATAACAGCATGTAATGAACTTGTTATAGAAACATTATCAAACTCCTTTGTTATTGGCTCAGTTTCTAAGATATTATAGGATAAGACAACAATTGTACTATCTGGGAATTTGTCTCTTAAAATTTTGATAGAAGAATATAGGATTGCATCATCTCCCAAATTACCATATCCCCATCCTCCAGAAAGAATAATTTTCATACATGTAAAATTTTAAGTTATAAAACAATCTATGTCAAGCATTAATAAGGTTCAGATATTGGTAACAATCTTTTCACATTTATTAATCTTCATTATCTCATTATACCTTATTAAGAACACAATAATCAAAAGGTAATATGTAGGTTCAACTCCAACAACTGTAGTGAGCGTCTTAAGAACCAAAAATGACAACAACACCCACATTATAGTAAATAATTTACGGCGATAAAGATAAATTGCTGTAATGACATAACCCATGAGCACAGATATTACTCCAAACATACCACGGTCCATCATGATGGGAAGCCACATTCCTTCTGCACCGACAAGACCTGCTTCATCAGCTTCTAACAAAGAAGAACAAAATCCTATTCCATTACCCAACCAGTAATTTTGATTCATATAGTAAATAGCTACCTCCCATTGGATATTACGCTCATCATAAGTACTGCCTGAGACTGAGTCTGATTCGAAAATAGAATCGACAATTTGCATGACATAAGGATATGCCATTATTGACATTACAATAATAGAAAAAACGAGAAATTTGTTATTTCGTATTGTCTTCCATGATACAAAAGCGATGGATGCTATCAATAAAGCAATAAAAGCACTTCTGGTACCCGTCAATAACACACAAATGGGCAATAGTATCATCATCATGTTTAGAATCGAATCAATAAGCTTGTCTTTTTTGTTTTTCATATAAACAATAACAAACCAATAATAAATGCAGAAGGCACCAAAAGCACCTACGCCAGCGAAAAAGGATATAGCTCGTCTAAATCCATATCTCATAAACGACGTATTTATTTTTGATGTCATCCACTGAAACTGATCTTGATGCTTGCTACACCATTGCATTATAGGATTCTCCAGAGTGACTTCCTCATAAAAAGCATATACGACAGCACAAACTGCCAAATACTTCAAGCAATTAATATAGAAAGAAATATCTTTTTGGTTTCTTATGTTATAGTATAAAACTACAGGAAAGACGTATTGTGCAATGACAACAAGAATATGTCGTATATGAAATTGAGGCATCGAAAGATATACAGAAATTAAAGGTAATACCACACACAACAACAGTGGATGTGATAATAATTTCTTAATATCTTTACCACTCAAAAAAAGAACGATAGCCACAAGAACCAAGAAATTGTAAACCGTTCCTATTATAGAGAGTTTAAAGAAATGAATATTTATAGAGAAAACCGCCAATACAATAACAGCCTTTTTGTAGTTAACAAACAGGAATACGAGAAGAGTGACTAATAATAAGTAATTCAGTATCATATTAATATTTACAATCTTATAACATACTCGATTCGAGAAAATCCAATGACTTTTTACGCTTCTGTCGTAAAATTTCTCTTGCGTAATTCACATCATAAAAAGGCGTTATCTTACTGTCTAAATGAGTCGAAGTAGTGACAAGCTGAGACTGTAAGCCTATCATATCAAGCAGTGATGAGATTCTGTCATCCGAGTTTGATTTTCCATTCTGCAAAGCCAAAAAAGGCTTTCCAAAGTTAAGAGAAAAAGCCGTGCCGTGGAAAGAGGATGTAACAACCATTTCTGCATCGGCAAACAATCGCAGGAAGTCGTAATTATCGATGCTCTGATGATTTTCTATAAGAATAAACTCACCACCATCCCAACCTTTTATTGGACTTAGAGAAACGATAGGAAGTTGATATTTTCCCTGGACATATTTGAGCAATTCCTTCATCTTATCGTTAGGATTGTATGTGTATGCTAGCATATAGCATAATATATATTTCTTGGGAGTTTTTAATCTTCGTGACTTCTTTGCATATTGCATCCACTCCTCTTTATCCAACAGAAGCGTAGGATCTAAGACCAATTGTGCTTTGTCTCTACCAATTAATTCTTTCACCAGCTTGCAGCCATTGCTTTCCCTAACAGATATAGCAGAATAGCGGTTCAGATATTTTTTGTATTGTGCTTGATACTTTTCTGGAATCGAGTCGCAAGAAAATGATGAAGAATAGGATATGATTTTAGAATTGTCAGGAGCAAAGTCATAGAAATACGTCATATCCCCACACATGGTATTGGGATTCCATATCTGGTCGCTTCCCGAAAGATAGATATCAAATTTAGGTGATGAATCATGAATCTCCTTATACGACTTATACATTGGAGTACACACCATTTCATCATCAATAAATCTGTTCATGAGTTTCATCTTGGGAATTGTTCTCAAACCTAAAAATTCTAAAATAGAATACAGAAACAATTTAAACGGATGTCTCCATGTCATTGGGCGTGGTCTTTTCCATTTTCCATATTCATAATGGTAGTCATTGGGATATTTATAATCTATAACCCAAGACTTGTATCCCATTCTGTCTATCGCCTTCTGCAAAGCGAAGGCTTGAAGTACTGATCCGAAATTAGGCTGTCGAAACGTTGTTATAATTCCTACAGATTTCTCTTTCATTCTTATATTTTAACTTTGTTTTTAATTTTTTGGATAATAAAAAAGACTTTATATATCGTTCTTAAGCTCAACTTTGTTCTTAAAAGAAAAAGCAAAAACAAAGAACGTCGATTATTGGGAGGGTTATTTTTCATCTGTCCTCCCGCAATTAGTTCAAACGAATAATCTTTAACGTTACAATTACTTTTTGTTAAAATATGATTGCCTAATGATGTCATTGCAACAGCTATGCTCACACCATCATCATCATTCATAAATTCTTTACCCCAAGCATCACCTATCCGAATGTCAGCTGAAGAGTGTTTCCATTTGAAACGACACTTTTCATAGCATGCTTTTCCTAAACACGCATCACTAAAGAACAATTTATAAAACAAATCGCCCTGCGATTTTCTACTATATATCTGCCCCTCCTCCCCTTCAACAAACAGATTATATGAATCGTGCCATCCTGTATCTTTATACCTCCAAGCAACGTAAATTTTCTTTCCGACTTTACCTTCCACTTCCTTTATATACTTATCCCAAACCAATTTACTCGGTACGCCATGACAGAAGAAATCCATTAGCACGAAATTTTCCTCGCATCGGAATCTTTTTATATAACGACGGAAAGAATCAATCTGACATGGCATTCCTATAATCAGATATTTCTTCTTTTTATCTATCATCTTCAGCCCATCCACAGTATAGCTCTGAATATACTTACTACCAATACTTGGTAAAAGTTCCTCAACCGTTGATGCGACATAATGCTCCGCACGATTCTTTTCAGCATTAAATCTGCACCCTAAAACCTGATAGCCTTGATCTATCAGGAATCTAGCCACTTCATAACCGACCCCTCCACTTGAGCATTTTCTGCGAACGGAGGAATCATTGCTCCAAGCCGCATATGATGACAAAAAGTTCTTTTTTAATGCTATATCACTATGGGAATAAGAACATACATCAAAGCAGCTGCCACAATCCGTGCACCTATAGGGATTTGCGATATATGGCTCATAGAAACCATCTTTATTCAATCGGATTTCAATCAGTTTTTTACTGCAGGAAACAGCGCATACACCGCAACCGAAACAATTGTGAATATTTCTAATATTCATTTTGCCTAATATACGTTTTTAAGAACTCAATAGATTTGGCTCTTTCTCTGCTCATGACCGACAATACTTGATTGCGATCTATTACCACATCTTGCAAGTCAGTATATGAACGTGAGAAATCATTTCTGACAATGTGATTTTTAAGGGAATATAATTCTAATAAATCCTCAATTCGACTACCTCGCTTATTACTTGGCGATATATACGAATAAAAATTATTTGCGCCCATAATAATAGAAAACACTGTGCCATGAAAAGAATCTGTAATGACAATTTTAGCATTCTCTATATATCCTATAAAATCTTTTGGTCCTGCGTTTTTTATAGCAACATAGGAGTTTTCAATAGGTTCCGGCTGTGTTTGGTTAAGCACATAAAGACGGAGTCCAGACTCTTCGCTTAACTTCTTGCAATAATTGAGGAGATTCTTTTCAAGATGAAGCGCGAAATACAAAATATATGGTTCTTGCAACTTAGGCTTATTCGCTAAAGAATGCCATGAAGAGGGCGTAAGTAAGAACGTTGGGTCTGAAATCTGTTTCACCTCACGTTCAACAAATGACTCCAAAAGTAACTTTGCCTGTTTTTCTCTAACAGAAATAGCAGTAAAGTCTTTCAGCCATTCTTTATACTTTTTCTTCTCTATACTAGTCAGCTCAGTTATCCCTATGCTAGTTGAAAAGGAAATTTTTTTCTTTTTCCCACCTCTAACAAAAGTCAAAAAATAGGGTTCAATACAATAGATCTGTGTAGGATTCCAGAGTTGGTCACTACCTGCAATATAAACATCATATTGAGGTGGTTTCTCATAGAAGGCATCTATATTTGTATATGGTTTACTCTTCTTATATAGTGAATTAAACTCTTCGAATTTCTCTTTTGTATCTACATTATAGTAGCGTAACGATTGTGGTTTCTGACCTACAAGTCTCTTCACCATCCGTTTCAATTTGGCAATTAAGCTTTCATGTAATGGCCGACATCTTTTAAACCTCTTACTTGGGACATAATCCGGGTGTGCACCAGGACGGTGTAAATCTATAACCTCGCAGTCATACCCTTCGTCTGTCAAATACTTCCATAGTGCAAAACATTGCAAACTAGCTCCATAGTTGGGCGAGTCATGTATTGTGAGTATTCCTATTTTCATTTTAAAAATAATTTTATCATTTTTCTCAATACCTTTCTTGGCATTTTGAGAATTCTGGCAAACTTTTCTCTTTGAATATTATTCTTGATAACATTCTGCATTGTTAATTCAAAATCACCGTTGCATTTTAACAAAGTTTTTCAAAATCGAGCCTTGCCTTATTTTTGGGGGAAGGTTCGCGAAATCTTGGGTCTCCTGCTATGGGCTCTTTGCATGGGCGAAGATCTGCATGCACTCTCCCACTTTCGATAAATTTCCCGATGAAACTTATCCCCCTTGTTGTATTATTTAGAACACATGAAACTTTCTGCTGTGTATAATCGCATGAGGCCATTTTTCCTAAACCTTTATAATCGCTTAATGTGATGTCGGCAACTCTATGTCTTCTTGCGAACTGGCAATGATAACAATTCTCGCGATAGCTGATAGATCGGTGATATCCGTACTGGTATGTATCACCGTCCTTGGTACGTTTTGCGTAAAAGCGTTGTCCATCAGCATTGTATAAAGTAAAAGTATTAGTATGAGTTTCTGGGTCGCGAAATGACATTCGCTTCACAATATGCCCCCATGAGATTCCAAATAATGGATATGCTGTCGCAAATATGACAATGGCGTGGTACCATGACAGACTACCTCTATTAATAGCAAATTTTCGTCGTCATGAAACAACTTCCTCAATGCGACTACCTGACAAGGGAGACCTATAAATACTATTTTCTGCCCCTCTTTTAACAAAGATTTAATCTGCCTAAAAGCGACGTATGCATCACTGAAAACATATTTGGAATTTTTCAATGGTGGCAACTCGTCTATTGTGGAAACCACCTTGTGTGTTACCGAGAAATCATCATTTTGAGAAGCTCCAACGACTTTCCATCCTTTAGATATTGCATACTTATATATCTCAATGGCTACGCCTCCTGATGCAGAAGTTCTACGTTCTTCTTCATCGTTTGATCACGCTGCATATGCTTGCAGGGGAGTATGACGCACGGGCGGTCTGAGCACCGGGCACACCTTCTCATAACTATGGCAGTCTATACACATTTTTATATCAATCCAGGGAAGAACAACACCATCACTCCCTTCAGTCATAGAGATACAAGCACGAGGGCATTGTGCAGCACATGCCCCACAGGCTGTACAATTATCTTTGTCTGCAAGTTTTATCATTTTCTTTTCATTTTTTTCTTGGCATACTCCAGAACAAACTTCCTTTCATTCCTATCAAGGCCAACAATATATGTTGTAGTGATAGTTGATAAGATTGCCAAAGAACAAACAATAAGGACTCCCCGATAATCATCTGCTACGAATTTATATGCTACCAGTGGCAACAGGGCAGACAATGTTGTTACAATCAAACAGTTAAAGAAGACTTTCCTGATATACTCCATTACGGGGAAACCCACCAATCGTTTTACAATCCATAGTCGAAGGAACAGATTTGCCACAGCAATAACTAGAGATATTTCAAAAACAATAACAGGGCCATTACCTAAAGACAAAAAGATATAAGATATTGGCACATTTAAAATAGTCACTGTACCGACAAACGATTGGTACAAAGCTATTTTACCAGTGGCATGGGCTGTGGTCATCAGCGGGTTTGCCATAGCATCAATTGCTGTAATAACAAGTATCAACCTCATAAACGGAACCACGAATTCCGGTAATTGACCAAGCCAAAGCCGTATAACATAAGGGGCCTCTATAACAAGTGGCAAAGAAATTAAAAGAATAAGAAAAAAAGCCATCTTTGAACTCCTGAATACTAGCTTAAACATATTATTCAGATCATTCTGGGCATAGTACTTAGTTATTTGAGGGCGAACCGCAGTATAAAAATTTGTAAAAAAATGACTGACATTTGTATTCACTTGATATGCAATACCACGGGCAGCATTAACAGAAGGATTGAAAAATACATTTAAAAGTACATTTAACCCCTGTCCCTTTGCCAATGCGGAACAAGACCCAAAAAGATTCCAACCTGTATATGATAACAATTCCTTGAACAAAGGCGTGTCCCAATAAAATGAGTATCTTGACTCCTGGTATTTTTTGTTACAGTATATGAAATAGATTGAAGCGTTTAATACATGTAGTAACATCAGAAATAAGCCATACATCACCAATTTGTCATATGGCACAAATAAAAGCACATATACGATAACAAGTTTAAGAATGGCATCGACAAGAGAAATATAAGCATAAATGTTCATTTTCTCCCTTGAAATAATCACCGCATTATAGGGATTTGTTAATAGAGAAAAGATGGTAGAAAGTATGGAGAACTGGAACAACCAGTTTGCTGCAACCATTCGGTCACCAGGTATAACAAGCTGTGTATTCAAAAACCAAACACCAATGGTTTCAGAAAGGACAAATAGGAATAATGCCAAGAGCCCATAGATATTCACACACATACTGAACGTCTGCGATAGTTTGACCATATCACCACGTCCCAATTCAAAAGTTAGATAGCGTGTAGTTGAAACCGACATCGCCCCATTGACAACTCCCATCATGCTTACTATACCTCCCACGACATTGTAGATACCAAAATCCTCCACACCCAGTATTTCCAACACAGCACGACTGGTATAGAGAGATACGGCCATCATCAAGAACATTCGCACATACAATACTAGCGTGTTCTTGGCGATCCTTTTATTATTTGTTGATACATCTGACATTATACGATGATATCAGCTAAAGATTAGCGATTGGTATACAACTCTGCTTTGATATCGAATGGAGAATCAAAATCCTTCAGCAACGCATGCTTGGTATCCTTCTCACTTAACAATGCTTCGTCGGTAGGTATCTTCCAGTCGATGCCGAGAGAGGTATCAAGAATACTGATACCGCCGTCTGCCTCTGGATGGTAGAACTCATCGCACTTGTACTGGAACACCGCTGTCTCTGACAATACAGCAAAACCATGAGCAAAGCCTTTAGGAATGAAAAACTGGAGGCCTAATTGATTATTGAACATTGAACATTGACCATTGAAAGTGTGACCCGCGAATTGTTTTGCAATGCGGGCACCTTCTTCA
>OCTW011581547.1_pt1 | contig 20488 bp, 14 predicted proteins | sample 1539671 | NCBI WGS metagenome assembly OCTW01 (sample SAMN02144230, study PRJEB22623) | gut metagenome | biome: sheep rumen | host: Ovis aries | place: New Zealand
TTTATCAATATTACCCGTTTTATAGTCATATTCTTTTGGTTGATCGGCATCCTCAAAAGTCCCATCAAACCAATCCTTAAGTAGTGCTAATAGATCTTCACCTGTTTGCAAGTTTTCCAGTTTGGATCTATCAATTTCAAGCCCAGCTGCTTCTCCGCTCATCCTATTGTCCCCGCTGTCATACCCGCCTTCTATCTGTTCCCCTGATTGTGTTTTGATTCTCACAGTAACAAATGAACTGCTGCTGGAATTTGTCACAAAATCTGTTCTGATCTTCATACTATCTCTGCCTCCTTCTTGGTAATAAAAAGATTTATGGCTTACCTGACTTCATCTAGCCATATCACAGATTCACTCGATAACACATGGAATCCCATTATCTTTTGCATATTTCTCAACTATGACAACTACGATGGCGCGAACTACAACGTCGCACTCTGGGTCGCCTACTACAACTTCCTTCGTCCTCACAAGGAAAAAGGCTATCAGGTGCTCAACCGGATCGAGATGCTGGAACAGGCTGAAAACATGCCTGCCAAGTGGCAGCTCCTCATCTATCTCGGCCAGCAGACCATCAAAAACCTTCAGCAATCCGCATAGCGAAACAGAAAGTCAAGTGGATCGTGGAATACCGGAGCGGCGCATACCGCGAGGATATGCCGCGAAAGCCGCTTGACTTTCTGTGAGCGAAATACCCTCTCTGGCAGGTGAAGGACGCCACAAGGCGGCCTTCGCCTTGATTACCCATCTCTTTTCCTGTTCTCAAAACGTATATCTGCAGTTTTCAATGTGCGTTCAAAGGCCGGCGGAGCCGGGCTTCCTTTTCAATTAGTTTTCATATGTCAGTTGACACTATCACAAGAAATCTTTGCCCTTTACTACAGAAAACAATCTCAGGCATCAATGGGCATCCACCCATGCACAATTCCTTTGATGTGCATTCCGGACAAGCCCCTCTCATAAGGTTCCTGAAACGTTCAAACGGTTCACTGTTCCAGGCTTCTTCAATATTCATCTCACGTAAAGACACTTCATATTTTTTCTGCTGGTCAAAGCTGCACGGAACCATGACCATATCTGCTCCAATATAGCAACTGAACCGCCCTCCTTCACATGTATCCAGAGACTCCGGCAATACATGCCTACAATAATTGATTGCCCCCGGCACATTACAACTATCCATCCCAACCTTGAAGGGATGGTGATTATCAACCTGCTTGAAAAACTCTACTACTCGCGGGTCTTCAACGGTAAGCATATTTGCTCTTGTGCCCTGACCTGCAGGTTTATGCAACAGAAAAATGACTGCATTTATCCCTTTGGGGAAATCATTCAGCCTTAACCTTTCAAGGGCTTCATCTATGCTGTTTTTCCCAAGCACATAATGAATATTTGTTTTTACACCTGCATCAATGAGCATCTGTATAGCTCTTATGGTATATTCGCTTCGATACCAGCTGACAGCTACAGCGCCACAGTACTTTTTACAAAGGTCGGCGATTTCTGCCGTCATCCCATATCCGGATGTCGTAAAGTTCGGAACCTGAAGATTCTCTCTTGAAATCTGCAAAATTTCTTCAAAGTGCTCATGCTGATCAGGATCCCCGCGTCCGCCCAAGGCAAGCTGATTACAGCGTCCCTTACATTGTTCCGCTATCCAACGAAAATCGTCTACTGACATGTTAGGCTGCTCAATAAGCATTCCGCTCTGATAACATCCAATTCCGGCTTTTGCACAAAGACCTGTTTTACCATGAATACAGTGACCCATGATTCCCACATCTATCAAGTGAGGAAAAGATGCCATAAACGGATCTGTACCTGTATCCTTGCCATTTTCATCAATAACGCCGGTACGGACATAAGCCCCTGTATCGTTATCAAATGCGGAAATAAAATGGTATTTCTTATCAATTATTTTGTATCTCATCCTCTAGAGCTTCTTTCACGTTTTCATCTGATTCATTTATTAATAGGTGGATGTTTTATTCCTTTTTCATCATAAAACATTGCAATCTGCCGCCGTGCTTCTTCATTTCTGGGCCAATAGGGCTTTTTTGTACGGTACTTCTCCGTAGTATCTTTTTGCTCAATCATTCTCATTTCCATCGTTCCCCATGGATATGCATACAGTGCCTTTTCCTTTCGTCCGGTTTCGATCGCTTTATCAGCCATCGCATCCGACAGTTCGTACTCACCAACCATAGCAAAATACTTGGCTGCGACAGCATACACCTCGCTAAAGAAAGAGTCTTCTCCAGCAATGATGTCATACCATTTTCTTGGCTTGACAAATTCCTTTGGAATATAGCTGTAGAGTAATTCTTCTAAAACTTCTTGACTCCGTCTTTCTTTCAAATCATGTTTAGAGAGAAAAGACAACGCTGTCTCTTCAAATTTACTGTCTTTATTTGCATAAAAATACCTACAATAGTAATACTCTGCTATTTCTTGATCAAATAATGCTAAGACATCTGGAAATTGCTCTTTTAAGGAATTATCTGAAAGATCTAAGAACACATTAGTATAAAACTGTTCTAAGACATCTGGATTAGTACAATCATTACATAAAATATGACTACTTTCCTTACCACAGTTAATACACTTCATAAGTCTCCCTCCATGATTTCAGCTAGTAAGTAATAACCCTTTTTGGTCTTTCTTACAGATACATGCTCGTTAAGACACTTGCATGTTTATCAATAATATCCGTTCCTATTTTGGTAAAAGAGAATATCCGACACACAACTCTTTAATTGAGCATAATGTTCCCCAAACCATATTCATTCAGTTTTATCCCGGTTGCCTTGCTATAGGCATCTATAAGCGGTGTTACTTCAATGAACACCCCGTTATTCACTAAAATCGGCGATGCTTTTACCGTTTGAAGTGCTGGTTCGAGAAAATCCATTCTTGAAAGCATATTAATATAAATATGCAGGCTATCTCCCCACAGCGTTTTTCCTTTTCCTTTTTCAACTATCAGCTGGCAGCCATGTTCATTCATAGCAAGGCCATAGCAGACTGCTCCCAGTGTCTTTGCGATAATATCTGCATTTTTCTCTACGGAGTAGCTTTCCTTTTGCAGATTGTAAAGGGCCACTATGGAAAACGGCAGGTTATGAAGAGTTTCGTATGTGAAATCAAACCACTTTTTATACCGCAGAGTACCCATCATTGCATCTGCAATCAAGGAAGTCCAATATCCGGCGATTATCTGCTCCCCAATTTCCTGTACGGTTATACTGCTCATTCTTCTGGTGGCTTCTTCTACACTGCCCGCCATCCTTAAAGCTGAAAACTCTCTATCGGCATCCATCATCGCTTCAATTTTGGGATTATTAAAGATGATTTCGTTTTTTGTAATCATTTTCTCTTCACACTTTCGGTTCTGTCTATCTGAAGATATAAAGTTTTCCTGATATTGTTCCTCTTTTTAAGAGCCTTGATCTGATTGTCTATAAATCTGGCATAAGACATTCCTGCTTCAACCTTTTCACGTAAATCCGTTTTTACAGCCTCACTGTTTTTATTCAGGAGGCCATGGATAATCTCATTCCGGTAAGCTCTCCACTGATCTATGTGATCAAGGATTTCGAGCAGACCTCCAATATCAATACATCCTTCGTATTCTCTTTTCAAAATTGAAAGATATGGATCTTCCGGCACGCCTTCCTGTTCCAGTGTCCATAGCAAAGTCGTCCTGAGTAGTCTCTCCTTTGCGGATATCTGGTTTAGATCAATTCTTTTATCTTTTGCCGCTTCATCAGAGCCAAAATACAATCTTCGTAAAACCTTTTTTGTTTTGCTTACATTCAATTTTGAGTCATCTGACCTGCGCAATGCACCAATATAGTAAAGAAATGAACGCATCCGATCTTCCATCATGGCATACACAATCAGCAATGCCTCATAATAGAATTCATTGTTTACAGCTTTTTTATATCTGCTTAGCTGTTCACGGTATGTTTTTTGTTTTTCAGTGTTGCTCTTTACAGAAGCAATTTGTTTTTCCTTACCTGGCATATCTGTATCCGCCTACTTTATTCGTTGTCAGTCTCAGCTGCCTTTACTCCTGTCTCTGCATTTTATCAATCTTCATAATAATCGCTCGGTGGTGTCTCTGATAAAACATCTCCCCAGTAGTAAACCTCGTCAACTTTCTTATCAATCCACTGCTGCAGAACTTCAGGATCAAAGGTCAACCAAGGATAAGAATCAAGCAGATCATCTACTGTTTCATAATCTGAAAAGTCCTCGATAATACTATAAAAGGGTGTCTGAACAAACCTGATATCCCCTTTGCTGACATAATACTTATAATCACAGTATTCTCCACAGCTTGCAAATTTGACACTTCCATGAACTTCAAAGTCTATCCCGGGAAATGCAGTTTGCACACGTTTAATATCCTCTATAACATCATCCGCCCCGCTGTAATTATCACTTTCTATTGAGTAATATGGCTTTCCTCTCCACGCATACACTTCCTCATAGTTCTGTTTTACATAATCATTAAGTTCGTCCTGTTTTTCTGGCATAATAAATGTAAAATCAACGGTTGTTTCCATCCTTCTCCTCCGTTTCTTTTGGTTTATAATACTGGATATAAATCACAATCGTCGGCATGTTATTATCCTGCACTAACATAACACTATGATCGTCATAAGAATAAATATATTGCTGGTTCCCTCTGTCAGAAGTAGTTTCTCCTCTTTTTCCTGCCATATCATCCAGCTTTTTCATCAATTTTGAAAATAGTGAAACCCGGTTTTTACGAAGGCGTGGATTGGATGAGGCGTTTTTCAACATGCTTCTCTGCTGCATCAGTTTGGCATGTTCCAGCCATAGATCCCGAAACTCTCCGTTTTGAAATATCAGGCATACGCTCCAGGTCTCCCCTGCAAAATCCACAGCGTGGCGCAGGAACACATGCAGGCAGTCCGGATCATTAAAATCCTGTACTTCCTTTGCATTCTGATAAAAAACTTCTTTCCTTATATCGTCTATCAGATCATCATGGCAAAGTTCCCTGCTGCCAATAAAGAAACTATTTCTGTGAAGTTCAAGGTGAAGTGCATAAGGATCTGCAGTTTTATCGCTATAGTTCTCTTGATCCTGAAATGAACTCATATCGCAATCCTTTCCATAGTCTGCAAAACTCATTCCTGTTCTCTATGAGCATCGATAATCAACATACCTTTTGGGCGTGGAATGATTTGATTCTTTATACCGTCACCGGTTTTACATTCAGGCTTCTTGCAATCCCCATAACCAGCGTCGGATATTTTTTATCACTGATATTCCGGATCATCTCTCCCAGTTCATCTTTGCCTCCTGTAAAAACAATGTCCAACTGATGTTTCGCCCTGGAAGCACCAACATAAAACAGTCTCTTGTTCTCCTCATTCGCAAACGTTTCTGCATCTACATCAACAATGATGATCGCATCTGCTTCAAGACCCTTAAACTTTCTCGCTGTCGTAAAAAGGACGTTGCTGTTTCCTCTGCTGGTCTTAATTAAATGATTTCCGATCTTCTCCACTCCGTTAAGAAATGATGCTGCTTCCGTTTTTACAGTTAGAAGGCATATATCTTTATAGGCATAGCCATTTTTTCTGTACTGATCTATTAACACGCAAAGCTTTTTCAGCCCATCTGTCCTGTTGTCACATATATAAAACCTTGGCATATCTCCCTTGACGCCTTTATTTTTAACTTTTGGTTCCACGCTGATCGGTTTCCCGGAGGTGTCTGCAATCGAAAAAGTATTCCTGCAATTTAGGTTTAAAACCAGGCGGCATTCGGAATTCTTAAGCCAGTTTGGAAACTCTCGTCCCTGCACGAACTGGTTCTTATCGAAAAACACATAAAACGCCCCTTCCTGAAGGAGTGCAATATCGTACAGCTTTTCGATTTCTTCGTCGTTAAAATCCTGGCCCTCATCAATCAGGATATGGGTATATTCCCATTCATAAACATCATAATTCTCCAGAAACTGTATGATGTCGTCATGTTCCACAGACGGAACCTTGAGCTTCTGACAGACAAGCTGGGGCAGATTATAAAAATCTATATTCTCATATTTCTTCGGATTCTCATTTTTCAGATCCTGCAGGAACAGGCGCAGGAACTGATTAAAGCATAGGAAAAGGACCTTCCCACTTTTTGCAAGCCTTCTGGCTTTTTCAATTGCAAGCCAGGTCTTTCCGGTTCCCGCAGCTCCCTGAATTGAAGCAACCCTCTGTTCTTCCAGATAATCAAGAAGTGAGTTCTGCTCACGGGTAAGACGAATAAATGCTTCTTCCTGTTCCAGGCGCTTAGAGCGGAGGCTGGGCATTACCCGGTACAGCGGAGAAAACGCATCCAGAATCGTCTCTTCCGGTGTATGGTCGAGGCGGGTATGCTTTCTGCCTTCGTAAAAATCATAGATTCCATCTATATACTTTTGCGGCGATTCAAGTGCATTTTCAAGGAGAACAATTTCCGGATGAAATTCCATCGGCAGAATCCCGATCACATCACGTCTGGCAACAGAGGGAAACCATACAGCAGACTCCACCATGCAATATTGCGGATGTTGTGTATACTGGCTGTCTGCAAACAGGTCATCAAGAAGATCAATAAACCGGTACTTACTCCTATCAGCTTGTTTTAGCGGGTTTTTCATAGCATGGCGTTCGCCGTTGTCTGTCCGGATATAAGTCCAGGTATTGTTTACACACTCAATGCCCCCGGATTTCACTTCGATCACGATAATCCCCTTCTGTGGGTGAAAAACAGTAAAATCCGACTCACCGTAAACAACCGTATTCTTTTCATTCCGATCATTCCATCTCACAGAATGAAATACCGTATAGTCATCAGGCAGTTTCCGTAATGCCTCAAATACCTGACGTTCTCCGAAGCTGTTATTATCCTCTTCCATTGTCTGTGGTATCATCTGTGCCATCAGCTATTTCCTCCGTTTACAAGTAAAGCAAATTCCGCCGGCTTGATCTCACTTACCGACAAAGAAGTCCAGCCATGAATATCGACTTTCTGCATGTCATTATCAAATACCAGGACCTTCTTTTCCTTCCACATAAACATAACTTCCGTAAGGACATCTGTACCCAAAACACTCAGTTTGCAATAAGATTCCGTAGGCAAAGCTACATGGTACATATCCATATCCGCAAATGCATCCGCGTATTCCTCCGGGATCATCAGTGCTAATTCATTCCAGTTCTGGTAGTCAAGACAACTATAGCCTTCCGAGAATCTGGCTTTTTCTTCCTGAACAGTCTCTGCCGCTGTCGAATACTTCTGCACAAACTGGTCATCCGGAATCACTGCCGCATTGCCAGCGTAATGCTCCAGGAAAGAATATGCCTCCACGCGGTTCAGCTTATCGTGGATCGTCTGGTTATAATAATTCCTCAGGCAGTTATAACAGGACGGATTGCAATTACATCCTTTTGTAAGCCTTATCGCATCTCTTATCACCCGCTGAAACACTTCGCAGTCATCTGTCACCAGCCTGCGGACATGTCCTGCGCCTCCGGCAACTGCATCATATAAAATAATCTCATGGATCATGCTGCGTCCGAACCTTACTTTATGGAGGCAGCCCTTTATATCTGTTCTTTCGATATCCAGCACATTCGATACCGCTTCCAGAAGAGCATACATGACAGAAAGCATGACAGCCTGGTTTTTCGCCCTTGATGTGCCGAATGTTATCCTTACAACATCAGTTTTAAAAGAATGGCACAGGTCTTTTCTGAAAAGTTTTCCGGTGCATTCCTTTCCCCAGGGAGATCTATGTTTTTTTTCGTAGCCAGGGGCATAGGGGTTAAAATCCTTCTCTTCCTGGCCGGAAGTTGAGCTGATAGCATAGCCGCATTTGTCGCACACAAAAAAGTGATCATTACAGACAACCATCAACGAATCATTTGCTGACGTTTCCATCTGGAATTTTTCATCTTCCGAAACCTGGAAAGTCTTTTTATACATGACCTTCCTGGTAGGATCGCCAATATAATAATCATCGCTTCGATACGACCGGTCCGGCTTGCGAAGCGGAACATCCCTTGTTTTGGCTTCTGCGATAAACCCTTTCCTTGGCTCTATTGCCTTCCGCCATTTGGCTTTTGGTATAGTATTCCCACATGAAATACAGTCTTCGCCTCCTTTGGACGGCTCAATCACCCTATGATTCCATGTTGAACAGGACTGATTGCCACATTGAGCAATATAGACTTCCCGCCAGTCCTGTCCTGTAGCCTGGGGAAGCTTTCTGATATAACGGCTGGTATACAGTTTCCCATCCGCAACCACCTGCGCATCAGGTGCATATTCTGCAATAGCAAGCTGAAGATCCCTTACCATCTGGAGTTTCTTATCCTGATTGAAGTCCATTCCCTGATAGAGTTCCACAGTATCTACCGGGAAACCATACTTAGGCAGGACGTTGTACCGGACAAGGAACTCGATCAGCTCATTACGTCCCCTTCCGTCTTCACTGCTTCGTCGGAACTCCTTAAGCTGCCGCTCACAGCGGGCAGCCCCCTGAATATCTCCCGATCTTTTCAGCTTCCTGAATTCCTTCTCATACCAGTCTACTGTTTCACGGAAATCCATAACAGCAACATTTAGTGCCCCGTCCGGCCCAGTGAGCTTATCTGCCCATGACCAGTCTGTCAGCCCCATATCCTGATGCATCTCAGAAGGAATGGACCTAAGAAGCGTATCATTCAGCCCCGAAGGTTTTCCCTGCAGGTATTCCTTCAGTCGCTCGTATCCATTCTGGTTCAAAAGCACATCCGCATTATTCCCGTTATAAACATCCGGATTGTTTGCAAAAAAGTCGCTCAATGCCACGGCAAAAATGTGCCGGAGTATTACTTTCTCATTTGAAATAGAAAAGAGCGGCACACCAATTTTCCCTGAGATCATCCTTTCCGGATGCTCAAAATAGGTAAAATCATGGGAACTTAGCTTTGAATACGTCAGGGAATACGCAGCCGAATGGATACTCCGGCCTGCGCGTCCGGCTCTCTGGACATAATTTGCAGGAGAAGGCGGCATATTCCGGAGATAAACAGTCTCCAAGTCACCGACATCGACACCCATCTCAAATGTTGTTGAACAACTGAGGGCATTGATCGCTTTGTTAACAAACATTTCCTGATACTTCTGCTGCTCTGCACGCCCCAGCTGGGCAGTGTGCTCTTTGATGTGCAGCGGCGACATCATTTCTTCCGCGTACAGCCTCGCATAATGGTTTCCCTCGATCAGGGATTCATGCGAGATCTGTCTCAGCTTTCCGTCACATTTCAGGGAAATACAGCGGCCTTTGCAGTTGACCATTGTCGTCTTTCCGCACTTTTCACATACATAGACCGGTCGTGTTTCATTACCGGCAACAACAACAAACTTATCCGTAGAAAAATAATACTCTCCATCCCCATCCGGTGTCAGGGCATACATCCCCCCCACCAGGACAGCGTCCCAGTACATGGACAGCAACTCTTTTGCCTGTTCTTCCGTTATGCCCATCATGGAGGTAAGACGACTGACCCTGCCATTCATAAAGGATTTGCCGTTTTCTTTTACCCTTGGTATCCATCCGTTAAGATATGCTTTCTTTCGGTCCTCATCCGATTCTTTACATTTCTTAAAGCGGCGGGGCCTGGCCACATAATAGATATATTCCCGCTCATCATTTGTCAGCTTACAGTCCCCGCTCTCCAAAGCGCCATTATTAACAATGTCCATCACCAACAGGTTAAACAGCGCATTCACATCCGCGGGATTCTGACCATAGTTTTGAGCCACGGCAGCCATCAGTTCTTCTGAGTTTCCCTTATAAGCAAAATCAAGAATACCCAAAGAAACAAGGCTTGTGCTTCGTCGTGCATTGACCATCTCATTAAGGACGGCGATCCAGGCCTGGCGCTTGCTGGTTGCGGTCAGGTTTTCCGATCCGGTGTCTCCCGGAGAAGCAAATGTCCTGTTCGCATCAAAATAGGAAGTGAGTTCCTGAACAAGTGTGGAAATCTCCCATGGGTGCCTTCCTATATCCTCCCTGTTGTTCTCGATTACATGCCAAATACCGCGCCGTCTTAGGAATTCTTCATAAAAGGATGTCATATAACAGGCATAATATGCCGCCTCGCTTCTACTGTCAGAGAAACTCAGGAACTGGCGGGTCTTCTTTTTTATCTCCACAGTGGTCTTCGGAACCGATGCAGACGCCATGGCAAACAGATTGTTTGCAGCAATCACTGGCGTTTTTTTAGTTTCCAGAACCTCTTCTGTTTCCGGAAGCTGTTCAAACAGTTCCGTACCAAGAACCGCGGTTGCTGCATCATAACCTATGTAAAACAGCTTCATATGGCCAAGATTGCAGCACGGGCACCTATTTTCGTTCCGAACACCTTTGCGTTCTGCCTTCCGGACACGAATCAGTGCCGATGAACCATGATCACAGGAGAATGCTTCCCGCTGGCTTTCATGGTGGATCTCTCCACATTTCGCACAAAGGAAGTAATCCCTTTTCCCAATCTCCCTTTCATCATCGCTGTCGTCATCTTCATCCAGATCCAGTTCCTCTCCCTGTGAGCGGAGAAGGTATACTTCCGTTGCTTCATCGTATCTGTTCGCTGACGATTCCAAACGGTCATTTACGGTTTTTCCTGATACTCCTATTCTACCGCAGTCGTCACATACCGCAGCCTCGAACACTTTCCATGTCTCTCCATCAATTTCGGCATAGCTTTGCCTTGTAAGGTACAACTTCTTATTCCTGTTAAGGGTAATGAACGCGCCTTCCAAAGCCCTCATGAACATATGATACCGGGCTTTGATCAGGGCCATTTTATTCTTTTCGGCTTTAGAGGCAACATGGATCAGATTGACAAGATCCTCATCATTTAATTCCATGCGCTCACGCATAGCAGAAGCAATCTCATGTACGGTCATGGGCTTGACTGCACACTCCCTGAGAATCTTATAGGCTTTTGATGATACGCATAGATCATACAGAATTTCCGGATCTTTTTGCTCCAAGTTAACCTGAATGCCATACTGCTTCAGGATGGCATCCATAGACGCATCAGGATGGGCGAGCCTTGCAAATACTTCAAAAGGCACATCCTGAGGCTGGTCGGGAAGGGCCGCCATTACCGTAGTAGACCTGATAATGTCATCAGCTTCAAAATGGGCATCGCAGAGCCTGCTGGCAAAAGTAACAATATCATGGTCTGCTTCTTTTCCTCCCAGCGTAGCACTGGTAAGGATATGGTGTACGGTCCCCGGGTTGCTGATACGTGCCTTCAAACGCCTCAGGAGCAGTGATGTTTCAATTCCGGTAGCACCTCTGTAAATATGTGCTTCATCAAGGACCAGAAACTTCAGTTTTGCCCCGGAAAAAACCAGGTCATCATTCGGTCTGAGCATCATGTATTCAAGCATGGCATAGTTTGTTACAAGGATATGCGGCGGCCGGGTCTGCATGCTCTTCCTGGAAATAGCCTCGTTTTTTAAAGGTTTTAGCGCCTTTCCATCCTTATCCTTAAAAATCCGCCCATATTCTGCTATACCTGCAGCATCCTCATGCTGCGTACTGCTGTTATATACCCCGAAAGTTATGTCCGGATACTGTTTCAGGATTAAGCGCAGCCTTTTCATCTGATCATTTGCAAGTGCGTTCATCGGATAGATAAGAATCGCCCTCACGCCGTCAGTCAATGTTCCATTCTCTTTTTCTCTTAGCAACTGATTAATGATAGGGAGAATAAAGCACTCGGTCTTACCTGAACCGGTACCGGTGGTAACGACAATATTCCTCCCTTCGTTAATTTTCCGGACTGCTTTTTCCTGATGTTTGTACAGACCGCGTACAAGCTTGATTTCCTTATCCCCTTCAGGCACTCCCGGCTCCAGCTCACGAAAAAGCGGCGACATCTGCTGTTCTTTGATCATTGCATTAATGCTTTTTCCGGATTCGAAGGAATCGCTTATATCCAAGTAAGGCCCTTTTGAAACCGCACATTCCCTGCCAAGTGCTTCTGTAAACTGGCGCGCATACGCTTTATCCGCCAGGTGAAAGCTGGTGGAAATATAACTGATGAATTCTTCCCGTATATTGTCAGAGGCTTTGATCGGGTCAAACATTAATTCAGACTCCTTTTCGCGTATATGAATAAAGATCCGCCAGATAGTATTTATCCTGGTTAAACTTCGTTGGTTCCCTGTCGGTTATCTGGAAGATATTCGTCATGGAATATCTGTCCAGGAACCTGTAATAGTAAAATCCATCACCGGGATCCTCCGGATCCCCTGTCTCATGTGTGATGCTTAATGTACTGTCATTGATATATACAATTTTAACGGGGTTGATCTGATATAGCTGATTCCCCTTCCCATCCAGCCTGTCTTCATATGAATATTCATATCGTTTTCCTGCCGGACTGATAAAAAACATGATCCCGTTATAAACCGGACACTCCCTGTCTTCACTCGATACATACTGGATGCCCTTGTATTCAATATGGTCAATATAACAGGGGCGTATATCTACCGCTGCGTACTTATCATTGTCTTCAAAAGTGATCGTATTGATCTGAATGATATGATGTAAGAAGCGTAATTCATTATCATTCCCGACAAAGAAACTCCCTGAGGCAATGGTTATAAGCTGCATGGAAAACAGGTTGCCGGACTGTTTGCTGATCCTGTACCTGTATTCTCCCAACGGTAATTCAAGATCGTCCGTTATGATTTCCTCATCCAGTTTCAGGCTAAGCGTCTTTTCATAATCTGTACCTGCACAGATCGTCATTTTAAAGGATGCGGTTGTGTCTCCGATAAATCCGCCTCCCCGATCCCAGGTCAAATCTCTGCCCTGTACCCTCAGCACCGGGTTCTGCCTGAACTGCTCCTTTAACGCTATCCTGCCAATACAGTATTTTCCCGCTTCTTCTCCGCCTAAAAGAATGTGGAGACATATATTCAGCCATTTTTCATCTTTTTCATTGCTGTATCCATATAACGTATTTCCAAGGGCAAATGTGTTCTGGCCTTCTGTTCCTATAGCCTGATGACCAAGCGTCATCTCCAACCCAAGTCCGGCTGGTGCCTTCACATGTAAAAACCGGCCCTGTGGGATATCTTTAATCCAATATTGGTTTGAACCGTTCCATTCAACATTTGCATTATCTGTCACCCGGATTACCGGGACCGGTATTTCTATTTCTCCTTCCCGATATGGTATGGTTACCCGGCTGCTCCCCGGTTCTATTGTCTGTTCTTTCAATGGCTCCCCATATGCACTGATCCTGACACGCACCTCCCTGAAATCCTCTGCAGAGAAACAAAACCGTCTGTTAAACCGGTATAAAAAACCCGGTATTATTTTATAATCTCTCCGAAGCACCATCCGGTTTGCCGAGAGATCCAGGAGTTTCAGTGATAGCTCATCTACACCAAATGCCCCGGTTTCAATCTTATAAACTCTGGTTCCTGCCGAGATTTCATAAGGCAGGGAGGACAATTCTATAACTTCCGAATTGACTGCAAGCCGGTATTTCTTTTCGATGCCATCCCCTGTGGCAATCAGGTAGATAACCTCTGTACCGCTGATAATCCTGTACCGTGTACCATCAACAATATAATCTGCCATCCCAGATTTATCCGGAGCGACAATGCGCAGTTCCTTACTGTCCTGTTCACTGTCAAATGCAACTGGTTCCCCATCAAGGTTGATGACAAAATCCGCTTTCAGATCCGCGTAGTAACTTTTAAGATAGGCATTCTCCTTGATGACTGCTACATCTGCCCCAGGGAATTCTATTGAAGTACCAGATGGGACAAAGAAGGAATATCCACCCTGCTCACATTGGTTCATATCCTGTTCTGTTTTATTCTGAAATACCAGGCATTTACGGAATAACAGCCTCCCGGAATTATATATTTCCTCTGAATCACAGTAAATGACCACCTGCGGATCGAAAGAAGAGGAACCAGAACGTCTCAGGTATTCTTCCAGTTTCATGGAAAATCCCATCATTGTCTTTCCGAGTTCATTGCCATAATATTTTAACGTTTTCTGTTCGACCACATCATCTCCATGGAGAATCATGAGCTTCAGGGTTGAGAATTCGCTCTTTAAAAGCCTTACGTCCGGGAAAACGATATGGATTTCATTTCCATTATGCAGCTGATACACCGGTTTGATCCTGGTGTAATCTATGGCTATATTCCTTCTCTCTCCCGTTGGAGTATCCCTTCTCTTTGTTGAGGCGACAGCCTGGATCTTATTGGCCATCCATTCATCACAAAGCTGCTCCTCGTAACAGGTTGCCTTTAATGCAGTATGGTTGACAAGCCCGTCGATACGTTTAATCAATGATGATGTAAGCTGTATCGCGTATTTTGTGCGGTAAATAATCAGTTTGATGATGCCTTCCCTGAAGTAATATCTCTTCGCACTGATTTCAATATCCTCATCAGCCGCATTATCGGAATCATACAATTTGCTCCGCAGGGCAAGGACCATCCTTGCGATCATTGGGTCATCTTCTATGTATTCCCAATCCAGGTTATTCTTATAGAAATCAAACAGAAAATCACAATAATACAGCCATGACTTTCTGGTAGTAAAGGCATGTACCACTATCGAAGATTTATACTGATTGCCGTTGGCATTCGTAATAAACCACCTGTGGTTCCTGACCATGGCTTCTTTCACGCAGTTGCTGAGAAGATTTCTTAACCGTCCGCCTTCATCACGATATCCGAACTGCGCAGTAATGTATTTCCAGAAGCCGGCTTCATCACCGGTATCCCATCCCTTGGCATAATTGATCACAGCCAGCGCAATCTGCATTTCCGCTTTCAGCGCTGGCTTCCCTGAGGCTGCATCCAGCAGTTGGCTGACATATTTTTTACTGTTTTTGTTTAGGATATCCCTGTTCTTTTCAGACAAGATCACACTTCCCAGGAGTGGATTGTCAGCAAATACCTTCTCTATATAGTCTGTTCCCGTACCGTAGGGTTTCATATCCTCTTCGACGACAGAATAGTCATCCCCGGAAACAGAAACATCCATGATCTCATCCGGCACTTCTGCGTTAAACCCGTAAAAGGCAATAAACTCATCCGTACTGTAAGGACTTCTTGATATAAAGGACCGAATCCATTGATTAGCCGGAATGGCAGGGATCATAGTTCTGCCATTAATGGTGTTTTCCCTTAGAAACGAAATGATACGTTCGTCTGTTATAGCCGTACCATACGGACAATATGGTATCCCATACAAAAACATGGAATACTCTTCACTGGAAAGATCCCTGACAGAAGCCAGATTTCTGAACGTGGCTGTGTCTTCCGGCTTAAAATATGGTTTTTTGAGAATGAATACCTTTTTACCAAGGTTATCTTTAGCCTTGATCTCCTTCTCTGATAACCTGTGCAGATCAGCAGACTTCAACAGGGCCTGTACTGCAACAGGCAGGTCTTTCAAAAAGAAGCATTTTATATCTTCCTCTGATACGATCAGATACGCACAGTCATCCGTCATATTATTAAGGAAAAAGTATCTTGCTCCATTTTTCTCAAAGTAAAATGATCTTGCGTTGATCATTTCTGTTATGGCAGAACGCTCCTCTAAAACCAGCTCCTTTCCGCACCAGCGTCCATGATTAACCCTCTTTCCCAGTTTTTGATAAACCCTTTGTCTCGAAATACCGTACCATTCACTTAACCAAATCGATCTGAGTCCATAATCGTTCAACAGCTTTTTCGCAGTATCTATATCAAGCTCTCGTTTGTCATATTTATTTATATCAACCTCTTCTGGTTCACTGTTTCCAAAATAGGCTGTTCCCAATTCACTTAGCGTCACTAACTGTTCTAATAATTGTTCCACAGACAGTCTTCCCATGTTTCTCAAAGAAAGGAGTTCCTTCTCCGACATGGCAGTCACCTGACCAATTGTTTCAATGCCTTCCCTGCGAAATGCATTAAGAATGCGATCCGAGACATAGAGATCCGTAACCGGATGTGCATTTACAATCTCTGCCACTCCCGATTCTGTCTCTGACAATCTTTTCCAACTCGGAAAAGTGTCATCACTCGCTGAAGCCGTTGGCTTGTACCCATCCGGACTTTCCCCATGATTATTATCTCCGTCAATCGTTTTATTCTCTATGCCGGACTTTATCCGATTTTCAAAAAAGTCATTCCTGGCTATCCTATCCAGACAATCATCAATTTCTGCCAGACTCTTATTCCCCATATTTCGAAAACCAGCTAAAGCTTCATAATTCTCAATGAGGGAATACAGTGTAAATATATTATTGCGCATTAAACAGTTGTAGGCTCTTACAGACAAGTGCAGGTCTGTAATAGAGATATTCTTATACTCATCCTTGTTTGGAATCTGTGCCATCTGTTTCTTCTTCCTATAAAAACTGGAGTCAGTATTTACCGCTTTCAATCCTTCGCTGCACTTCCCTGCACAGATACTCTATCTCTGCATCTGTCAGATCCCCGCGTTCAATATCAATCTGTGTTTCTCCACGTTTCGTGGTCGACATACAATCCCGTATCTTATCTTCGATTACCATGTAGTGTAATGCATTTGTCTGTGCAGTCTAAAACATCTTTTTCTTATAGCCGCATTTTTTAACGATATTAGCCAGACGTTTTTTTATGTCTTCTGGGAGCATCGGGGCATATTTCCGCAGGAAATCTAACATTTCTTCAACATCTTCAGGATCATAATACTTGATTACATCTGACATTTCTGTCTGTAAAAAATCGGCACCAATTTTTACTGTTCTCTGAATTGCTTCTCCAACAGAAGGATATACTTTTTTCGATAATTCCTCGCTTTGCTCAGACGTTATCTCTCTTTGAACATTTTCTCCCCCTTCCTCATCTGCCCATGAATAACCTATATACCCATCGTACCTTATTTCAGGATATCGCTCATTAAGTGATAGAATAACTTTATCAAGTGCATCCTCCCCATTTGGACGCAATGCCCTTAACTCATCTTCATAGTAGACAGCCAGATTTCCAAAAAGCAATTCTATACCATTCTCTGTTGTCCTGATTGATTTTAATGGATTGTACCCGCTCTCTTTTTGGTCACACTCGCCATATACCTTTTCTGCCTCATCCAATGCTTTATTCCATTCCTGATCAAATTCTTTTTTTAAAAAACCTGCTATTTCATCGCATTCTTCCGGTGTACAATATACATAGAAGCAAGTCAACGTTGATGCATATTCAGAAAAAGCTCTCATAAGACTGTTCGGTATTAGCATTTTTGATCTCCCTTTCATTCATCTGTGCTAGTTTATGGCGCATTCCTTTTAATGTTCCAATTCCATTAATTGTTAAATTGGACTCTTCTTTGGGAAACACTGCTGTCAGTAGTTTCCGCTTTCAATCCTCCGCTGCACTTCCCTTCGAAGGTACTCTGCTTCAGCGTCCGTCAAGTCCCCGCGTTCAATATCAATCTGTGTTTCTCCGCGTTTCGCGACCGACATACATTCCCGTATCTTATCTTCGATTACCATATATCTGTATCCCCTGAAGTTCATAAATTCGTTATCCATGGTCCCCATCCTTCAAATCTGATACAAGATCACTATCACAGTTTCATCATCCGTCCACTCTGTTGTCTCAATACAGTATCTACTCTTATGACTGGCTGTTGCTTAGGAGCATTCACAATAATAGTGTTTCTTTTGCAGAAAACAGGTCATCATTGATCTGATTCATCTCTTTTTGCATATTAAGCCCCTGGATAATGATCATGTCCCACTTATCATCACAAGCTAATATAGGCAGATCAGCTGTAATTAATAAATTTTGTGTCTCACTCAACGACAGGCGTAGTGCGATACTGATCCGTATCAACCGCTCCCGGGATGGCTTATGCACTCCTGAAAGAATCTGGCAGATATATATATCGCTCATTCCAGCCTCTTTTGCCAAAGCTTTCTTTATTTATCCTCTTTTTGGTAATATGATGCCGAAGCAAACGAGAAAGATCATCTGGCACTTCAAGAGAAGAAGTGCCAGAACGATTATTCTGATAACTATAAAGACCAATTCTCACTTTCATTGATTGATGAAAGGGTTAACCCCCTCTCTGAAGTTCGTCAGCTCACATCACGTTGAAAACTGAAATTAACAGTTCCAAAAACAGGTCTGTTGGGAACCTTTTGCCCCCAATATCATAGAATATCTTCTCGAATATTGAAGATCTACCCATGCCCTCTTCTTAATTATCTTAAATAATGTTCTGCTTTTTGATAATCTGTTAATGATATGACATCGCCTTCCGTAGTTGTATACAATCCATTGTCGTCAAAATCATGTTCATAAACTTCCTCTGAATATGCATGCTCACATTCACCCATATCCATGAGATCCTGGGCCTCCTGCCACGCAAGATCATCAACATCTGTTACCAATACAACCTTATGATCAGCCACTACGATAAACATTTCCATCCCTCACTTTCATTTACTATGAATGACCATCTTCAAAATGAAATATCATCACGGCACATTGGAAACCGAACTGAACGGTTAAAATAACAAGTCTGTTAGGAACCTTTTGGCCACAACATCACAATATTATAAATGTATCAATTCTGTTCAGCGACTCATTTTAGAATTATTACTCCATGAATGACTCCTGGTATTCCGTTCTCAACTGTTTTTTCCTCCCATATAAATCTTCCTCTTTATGATACAGGTTCATTCGTTGTCTCTGAACCTCAAGCCCTTCTTCATCTGGGGTTAACTCTTCTGTAAACTCATCCACATTCCAGGCTACTACTGGGCGCATGTCATAGGGTCCATACCCTGCAGGATTAGGATAGCAGGACAAGACAAAGATCATTTTTCCAAATGCACTTTCAGATTCCCTAACTGTAAGAACAACATCCGTTTCTGAATACTGTTTTTTCTTCACTTTGATCAGATAACTCTTTCCTATCTCAATCCCGGCCACTCCCTTATAGGTCTTGCCAATATCGATTTGTTCCAATGACCGTCTGCTCCAAGAATCTCCTTTGGTTACATAAAGTGAATAAAACTGTTCTGCCAGTTCTTTTTGTTTTTCCTCTGCTTCTTTTATTTCTGACTCTATTTTTCCATACTCCTTCCGGATTCGGAGCGTTTCTTCTGTCTCATAGACTTCTGTCAAATTTATTATATCTCCTGCTTCAATACATTCTCTATGAAAGCCATCGCCTAGCAGTTCAAAGGCATAGGTTCTGGAGAAATAATCCTGAAGTTTACCCGTAATTGCCTTTGTTTTACCGTAATGATCATATTCTACGCGGTAGAATCTTCCTGCGATAGCCTTATACTTTCCAAGTTTTTTAGCCCCCTCTTCCTCAGGCGGGATAATCTTCCTGTTTTCTTTAACTGGCTTTTCTTTGATATCATCTTCCACCTTAATTACCGGATACTGTCCTTGATCATATGCGTCCATTACCGATGAGATTGTAAAGGTAGTCTGCTCTGTTTCGGCATCATCTTCTTCGATTTCATCTTCCATATCAGAATCAACCTCACCCAATTCATAGTCATCATCGCCAAAAGACTCTGCATCATATTCCCGCACTTTGACTAATTCAAAAGCCGTTCCTTTATGTTCAAATACTATCTCTTTTATATCTGTTAGCCAGCCTGCATCGCCATCCACACTAACCTGGTAACAGTCAAGCATTTTGTCTCTATAAAACACATAATAATGCGATCTGGAATCTACTGCTGAATAATCAAAGCAGTGATGTGCCATAAACTGTTCATCCGAATCCTTTATTACTATCTGTTTGCAGATCTCCAGAAAAAGATCTCGGGATTTTTCACAGTCATCATAATCAAATCCCTCATGCATTTCTGCTGTTATACTTTTCCCAATTGTTTCTAATTCTTCCCAAACAAGTCTTCCGGAATAGCGAAAGTCGGTCTTGCTTATAACCGACTTAACTATGTCTAAAAATCCTTCCGCATTATTTTTTCTAAACTTGATTTCAAATGAATTGTAAATTCCTGACATATCAGTTATCTCCTCTTTTATTTATCATAATTATGCCATTGGAATAGTTAATCCCATTGTAATTATGATTCTCTATTTCCATTGACAAACATATTAACCAATTATTCCCTCCACAAAGGACCTCCTCCGGTTTGTGACACCGTAAAAATGCTGTGTTTTTTAATGGTTCAGTGTAATTTTTTGGTGATTATTTATCAGTATATCAAATTCACTGCGCTTCTGAAATATGCAACCCGCATATTTGAAATGTATACCATTTATTTAGACAGGATAATATCTTCTCTGATTTACATCTGCTTATGATTCCTACTCGTATTCTAGCTATACTTTCATACACGAATAAAGGGCAGAAACTGTATACTCAGGTCAGCTGGTTACGGATTGTAGCCAACAAAACAAGTGCCCTGCT
>OCTW011577194.1_pt1 | contig 20466 bp, 18 predicted proteins | sample 1539671 | NCBI WGS metagenome assembly OCTW01 (sample SAMN02144230, study PRJEB22623) | gut metagenome | biome: sheep rumen | host: Ovis aries | place: New Zealand
TTATGTATCAACTTCCTATAATGCCAGTTATGAGAAACCAATTAGTCCAAGGATTGTGTTTAATCAGCTGGGAATAACCAGGTTTTCTGATAGGGCAAAATATCCTATTTTTCGGCTCGCCGAAAAACCTATATGGGAACGGGAAATGAAGGCCGTGAAAACTTGAAGAGCACTGATCGCTCGTACAGGCCATGAAATGTCGATTGCCGCTCTTTAGCCTCCCGCAAGTAAGGGGCTAAAGAGCGGCAATCAAGGATATACGCGCTACAAGGCAGATTCCCTGTCTTCAACTTTTTATCTGTTCCAGCTTTCTTTCCAACGTGATTCCGTTGGGGCGGGCGAGCCAGAGTTCCAGGAATTTGTCGTCCATGTAATAATGCTTATCGGGCGTTCGGGTCAATAATTGTCTTTTCAGGAGGCCTCTGGCGGCAGACTGCACGGAACTGGCGGAAATCAGACCGTACCTGGAAATGAAATCCGATGAAGTCAGATTTGTCGCTCTACCTTCTTGGGCCACCGATGAGAGAAGAGCCCGCTGGTTCGTTGTCAATGCGGAGAGGAGGTCCTTGTAGGCATCGGTGTTGGATGTCAGACTTTCGTCGATTCTCTCGAAGAGGAAGTCACGGTCACAGATGGCATTCGCCGGCAATAGGGCGAAGGCCTCGTTCAATGTCCTTTGTAAATAATAGGTATATCCTTGAAGCAGTTCATAGAGGTCCAGGACCGCGTTTCGATCCAGCTTTTTCCCGTATTCCCGGATCATGTCAACGGCGAAATCGGCATAGACATGTTTGTCGATAGGACCTCAATACGGCTTCGACTTTTTTTGTTCGTAGGAAGGTCTTGTGTTTCTGTTTCAGGTGTAAGGAGTAGTTATGAATTATGCAAGTTAAATTATTTAAGTCAAATAATTTCAGTTGCGTAACCCTGCGGCCGCGATTTGCTTTTTTTACTACCTAAAACGCGTTTTGGCGAATAAGGGTGCGCCTTTTTTACAAAAAAATTTGCTTATTATAAATCTGTGATGTAAATTTGCTCTCTGATAAAGTAGGATAAGATTAATCAATTTTCTTAAGAATATGAAAAAATTATTTGTTCTGATCGCTGCGGCCGCTTTCATCGTGCCGGCCAGTGTCTTCGCCCAGGAGCCTACCGTCACCCGGACTGAGGACAACAACACCATCACGATCGTCGAGGAGACTCCTACCGCGAACGGTAAGATCGTCACGACCACCACCATGGAGAAGAACTCCGTGTTCACGAACGGCTTCTGGCACAACTGGCAGCTCAGCGCCGGTCTGGGTACCCAGATGTACTATGGAGACAACGATTGGAAGGTCGCCAAGAAGGTTCCCGAGATGTTCACCTTCCCGGCTATCGACCTTTATCTGACCAAGTGGGCCTCCCCGAGCTTCGGTGTGGGCCTCGGTGTCAACTGGAGCAAGTTCAAGGGTCTGTATCAGACTACTCCGGGTCCTAGTGACCATAGGTATTATTCTACTGCTAATTTCCGTCCAAATAAGGTTAACTATTATAAGGATGCTGCTAGCCAGTATGATTATCAGAACTTGGCAGTCCAGGATGGTAGTTACTTGAATGTATTTGCCTTGGCTCATGCAGACCTCTTTAATATCTTTGGCGGCTATAAGCCTAACCGTGTGTTTGATATTGATGCTTACGCCGGTGGTGGTGTTATCTTTGGTTTCTGTGAATCCGGAAATGTCCATGATGCTACCTTCAATGCAGGTCTCATGAACACCCTCCGCCTTACTGAACGGCTCCGTCTTTTGCTCAACATCCGTGGTGCTCTTGTTGGTGATGCCTTTGACGGTGAATCCTATCTTGACGAGCCTACCCAGAAGCATTGGCTCCTTAACCATAAGTTCGACGGCCAGTTCGGTGCTACTCTCGGCCTGACCTGGAACATTGGTAAGGAAGCCAGCAAGTGGCGTCTTGCCGAGCGCAGCAGCGTGTACCAGTACGACAAGGAGACAGTGGAGAAGATCGTCAAGGAAGTTGTCGATGGTGGCGAGAAGATCGTCTATGTGAACGAGAATCCGGAGGTTTGGTTCCACATCAACTTCGTGGTGGACCGCTGGGACATCTCCAAGAAGGAGCTCATCAACATCCACGCGATTGCTGACCTCATCAACAGCACCCCGAACACCAAGTACCTGGTTTGCGGTTATGCCGATAAGCAGACGGCTACCCCGGCTCACAACCTGATGCTCTCCGAGAATCGTGCGAAGGCTGTGTACAACGCTCTCGTGAACGAGTTCGGTGTGAATCCTGATCAGCTCGTGATGGATTACAAGGGCGGTGTGGACTACATGTTCTACAACATGAAGGAACTCAGCCGCTGCACCATGATCACCTCCATCAAGGAATAATTTCCTTCCGGAAGTCATATTGTCTAAACATAGCCGGGGTGTAACTGCTCCGGCTATGTTTCAAAAAAGAAACATGTCTGCCCCTTTCATACACGAAAGCAGCTATGTCGATGAGAATGTGCAGGTTGGCGCCGGCACGAAGATCTGGCATTTCTGCCATGTGCAGAGTGGAGCGGTAATCGGGGAGAATTGTTCCCTGGGCCAGAATGTCAATGTGGCGAACAATGTCCGCATCGGCAATGGGGTCCGGATCCAGAACAATGTCTCTATTTACGAAGGGGTGGAGCTGGAGGATCATGTCTTCTGCGGCCCCTCCTGTGTTTTTACGAACGTCAATACTCCGCGAGCGCACTTTCCGGTGCATGGAGTTTACGCGCGTACGCGCGTGCGCGAAGGTGCATCGCTCGGAGCAAATTGCACGATTGTTTGCGGTCATACAATTGGGCGTAGCGCCATGATTGCAGCAGGCGCCGTTGTAACCAAGGATGTGAAAGATTACGCACTGATGGTCGGCGTACCGGCCCGACAGATCGGGTGGGTGTGTGAGTGTGGGCGAAAGCTGGATGACAGCCTTCGTTGCCCTTGTGGCCGCAGCTATCGGCTTGTGGAGGGGAACCTCGAACAGGTCGGCCAATAAATGTTATTCTGAGGTCGCTTAAGCGGCCGAAGAATCTCAGAATCAATCTCTTGCTCTTCTTTTATCGGGACGAGCAATGGCGAAGCCGTTATTGTCATTCTGAGCGTAGCGAAAGAATCTTATGGAATTCAGAGATCTCAAGCATCAATATCAAGTCCTCCGAGAGGAGATGGATCAGGCCATCCTGAGGGCAGTCGCCAGTGGGGCTTATATCATGGGCCCGCAGGTGAAGGAGTTGGAGAAGCAATTGGCGGAGTATGTGGGCGTAAAGCACTGCCTTACTTGTGCGAACGGTACGGATGCTTTGACCTTGGCCTTGAAAGTCTGGGGAATTGGTCCTGGTGATGCGGTATTCGTGCCGGATTTTACGTTCTTCTCTTCTGCCGAGGTGGTTTCCCTGGAAGGCGCCACTCCGGTGTTCGTGGATGTTCACGAGGAAACGTTCAATATGGATGCTGCGGATTTGGAGCGGGCTGTGCAGCAGATTGTTGCTGAAGGAAAGCTCAAACCGCGGGTTATCGTTTCCGTTGACCTTTTCGGCCTTCCCGCTGACTATCAGGCCATTCGTTCCGTCGCTGACAAGTACGGCCTTTTGATCCTCGAAGATGGCGCACAGGGCTTCGGCGGATCTGTAGAGGGGGAACGTGCCTGCTCTTTCGGCGACATCTCCACCACCTCCTTCTTCCCGGCCAAGCCTGTTGGCTGCTACGGCGATGGCGGTGCTGTTTTTACGGACAATGACGAATGGGCCGCGCTCATTGAGTCCTACCGGGTCCATGGAAAAGGCCAGTTCAAGTACGATAACGTCCGGATCGGCCTGAATTCCCGACTGGATACGGTCCAAGCGGCTGTGTTGCAGGTAAAGCTCAAGGCCTTTGCCGAATATGAACTGGATGCGGTGAATAAGGCGGCAGCTTATTATACGGAACGTCTTGCAGGTCATGTCCAGACGCCGGTGATCCCGGATGGCTATCGTTCCAGTTGGGCGCAATACACGATCCGGCTCCAGAACCGGGAGCAGCGGGATGGGCTGCAGCAGACTTTGAAGGCCGCGGGCATTCCGTCCATGGTTTATTATCCGAAGCCGATGCACCTGCAGACGGCGTTCTCGACGTGTCATTCTCAGCGCAGCGAAGAATCTATCTGCCCTGTGGCAACGAGCCTCTGCGATCGCGTCCTTTCCTTGCCCATGCATCCGTATCTGACGGAAGAACTGATTGATACCTTATGCTCGGCCATTATTGACGCACTTCAATGAGTCTTTTCAAGCGCAAGAAACCCTGGGTGGAAATCCAGCATGAGGAGGAGTTCATTCCAAAGGACTACTCCGAGCGGGGTGTGGAGACCGGGGCGAAGTTGAAGGACCAGTTGGTCGAGAATGTGGACCTGCAGCGGATCTATAGCGCGACGAAATCCTTCGGATTGACCGAGTTCATGGACTGGCTGGATACGCACCAGGAGGAGTTTGACGGCAGTACATATGTCATCAACACGGATGACGGAAAGGCGCTGGACATCTTGCGTGGGCATCATCCGCGCCTCATTATCAACAAGATGGGACTTACCCGGATCCGTCACCTCAATACTTTTCTGAACAAGGCGAACGAAAACCTGGTGGATGGCGGATTTGTGTGGTGCCATTCCCGAACTTCGGGATTGAAGAAGGAAATCATTCTCCGGTCGCATCCCGGTTTGATGGGGAAGGCGATCTATGCGATGCATTATTTCTGGCATCGGGTATGTGCTCGCATGAGGTGGACGCGATGGTTCTATATGTGGGTTACGGATGGGAAGAACCGCACTTACAGCCGTGTGGAACTGTTAGGGCGGATGTACCGGGCCGGATTCGAAGTCGTGGACGAGTGTTTCCATCAAGGCGAGTATTTTATTCTGGGACAGAAGTTTCGTGCGCCTATCTGGGACGACGATCCCACATACGGCGCTCTTGTCAAACTTAACCGTGTGGGATACAAAGGAAACATGATTGGTGTGTATAAGTTCCGCACGATGTATCCCTATTCGGAGTATCTGCAGCCCTACATCCTGGAACACGAAGGCCTTCAGAAAGGCGGGAAGTTCGCGCACGATTACCGGGTCAATTATTGGGGACGCAAGTTGCGTAGCAGCTGGCTGGATGAGTTGCCCATGCTTATCAATCTGCTGAAGGGGCAGATGAAGCTCGTGGGGGTTCGGCCGCTGAGCCGGCAGTATTTCGGGATGTACACGCCTGAAATGCAGGAACTTCATGTGAGCGTGAAACCGGGGCTCCTCCCTCCGTTCTACTATGACGAAAAAACCCCCGAGACATTGGACGATGTCCAGGCCTCGGAAAAACGATACATTGAGGCCTACCACCAGCGCCCCTTCGCCACGGATTGGCGCTATTTCTGGGGCACCGTAGGCAATATTCTATTCAAGCACAAGAGATCGCATTAGCATATGGCAGAAGCGAAAACTGCTCCCCAAGAGGAAAAATGGGACATCGTCATCAAACCGAAGGACAAGCTCTTCTCGGTTGATTTCAAGGAGCTCTGGGCCTACCGGGACCTGTGCTCCCTGTTTGTCAAGCGAAATATCATCACGCAGTACAAACAGACGATCCTGGGACCGGCTTGGTATGTCGTCCAGCCCGCTCTGACCGTGATCATGTATATGATTGTTTTTGGTGGAATTGCTGGTATTCCAACAGACGGCGTTCCCCGGCCGCTGTTCTATTTGGCCGGTACATGCTTGTGGCAGTATTTTGCTGATTGTATAACAAAGACATCCAACACGTTCGTTGAAAATTCCAGTATTTTCGGGAAGGTCTATTTCCCAAGACTGGTGATGCCTATCTCGAATGTAATCAGTAATTTACTTCGTTTCGGCATCCAGTTCGGGTTCTTCATCTTGGTGTACATTGTTTATTATTTCGTTGATTCCACTTGTACGGCCCATCTTAATTGGTTTGTGTTACTGTTCCCGGTCTTAGTTTTGATGATTGCGGGCCTAGCCTTGGGCTTTGGTACTATCATTTCCTCAATGACGACAAAGTATCGTGACCTTCAGATTTTCTTTACTTTCTTGATTCAACTTTGGATGTATGCCACGCCTATCGTGTATCCTTTAAGTCAGACAAAAGGGATGCAGTGGCTAGGTATTCCTGTCCATAAGTTGATGTGTCTGAATCCTGTTACACCCGTTCTTGAAACCTTCAAGTACGGTTTTTTGGGGGCAGGTGAGTTCGTCGGTTGGCGCTGGCTTATCTACAGTTTCGTGTTTATGTGTGCTCTGCTTGCGGCCGGTATCGTGATTTTCAATAAGGTGCAAAAGAGTTTTATGGATACTGTGTAGCTTTTGGTTTCTTTCGTCTTATTCTTTAATTGATTATAATGGGTACGGCTATCGAATTCGACCATGTCGGAAAGCAGTATAGATTAGGACTTGTTTCGACTAGAACTCTCTCTCACGACCTTAGCAGGTGGTGGCAGATGTCTGTTCGCGGAAAGGAGGATCCATACCTTAAAATTGGAGAAACCAATGACAGGTCCACCGTAGGGAACAGTGAATATGTCTGGGCTTTGAGAGATATAGATTTCAAGGTGGAACAAGGAGATGTTGTTGGTATAATCGGCAAGAATGGCGCAGGCAAGAGCACTTTGTTGAAACTTCTTTCGAAAGTTACCGGCCCTACTGTGGGCACCATTCGGGCTCGGGGCCGAATTGGCGCTTTGTTGGAAGTAGGAACTGGTTTTCATCCTGAAATGACGGGTAGGGAAAACATCTATATGAACGGAGCTATCATGGGAATGACGAAAAACGATGTGACAAGGAAATTGGATGAAATCGTGTCATTTTCTGGATGCGAAAGGTATATAGATACTCCTGTAAAGCGTTATTCTTCCGGTATGACCGTACGCCTCGGATTTGCCGTCGCTGCTCATCTTGAACCGGAGATTTTGGTAGTGGACGAGGTACTTGCTGTAGGAGATGCTGAGTTCCAAAAAAAAGCCATTGGAAAGATGCAGGATGTTAGTCGAGGGGAAGGTCGGACTGTGCTATTTGTGAGCCATAATATGGCGAGTATCCAAAACCTTTGCAAAACCGGCATTTTATTGGAGAAAGGAACTATTAAAACGACAGGAAGAGTAGATGATGTGATCAATTCTTATGTCTCCGCTAATCTTTCTGAAGTAGGAGATGTGTCACATTTGAATGAGTTCAAGCGAATTGGGCCCACCACTAAAGAATTAGAGATTCTTGAATTAAATCGAGTTTCACCCTATAGGCTGGATAGCCATGAGGACGTTGTTTTTGTTGCTAAGGTAAAACGTAATTCCAGAACGATTAGAAACTTTCAGTTTACTACTTTGGTTGATAATATTGCAAGTGGGGGAACTAGAGTTGGGATGGCTTATTCTCCTGAGATCCTGTGGCCGGAAGGAAAGGATGAGGCTGAATTTGAAATCCGTATTCCTGAGCATCATCTGGCTCGTGGAAAGTATATTTTGGATGTTTGGGTGGGGCAAGGAGACATCACGTCTTCTTATAAGTATTTTGATTCTGTTTACGATACTTTAACGTTTGAAGTTAACACTATACACGGTATCCCAATCAGTGAATGGCATAACTACTGGGGTGAGAGTGTATGGGGAATGAGTGTCGATGCAATAAAGTGATGATTCTTCATCTCCTATTTGATGATAAATTCGGAGAGTATGCCCTGAGGCAATTCTCAGCGCCAGGGATGTTCTCTGAGTTCGTCGTTGTCACACACTCTGCTGCACCTGATTGTTCACAGAAATATGAGGGGGTCAAGGTTGTATTTGAAGACCAAGAGAGTTTTCTGCACCTTCTTCGGCGTTTGGGAGAATATAAGACAATTGTTCTTCACGGTTTGTTTTATCCTTGGCAGGAAAGAGTACTTCGTGAAGTTCCAAAGGATGTAAAAGTTGCCTGGGTTTTTTGGGGAGGAGATATATATGGTCGAAAGGACATCGCGGACAATTTTCTTTCTTTGTCTTCAAAACGACTTAGATTTAAGCAGAACCTCAAAAGGTATATAAAATGTAGACAGGCATTCGATCGGTATGAAGTGCCATTTGAACTACTAAAAAGAATTGATTTCTGTCTTACGGATATTCCTGAGGATTTTGTTTTTGTAAAAAAGTATTTAAAGACCGGTATCAAGGAACTTTGGTACAATTACTACTCTGTAGAAGAAACGATTGGCGATCTGATGAATTCCAGATGTGGCGGGAATAATGTCCTATTGGGGAATTCGAGCAGTTTGGAATGCAACTACATCGATGGACTGAAGGCTCTCAAAGGGCTGAATCTCACATCTTCGGTGAAGGTTTTTGCTCCTCTTAGTTATGGGGATTCCTGGATTAGAAATGAGATTTCCCGGAGAGGCAAAAGAATGCTGGGAGACAGTTTTCATCCGTTGATAGAATTTCTTCCTCGGGACGAGTACAACCAAATTATTGTGAGCTGTTCGACAGTGGTAATGCCTCATTATCGCCCTCAAGCATTTGGTAATATTCTTACTGCTCTTTGGCTTGGATCGCGTGTATTCCTTAGTGAAAAAAATGTCCTATTTGCTTATTTCAAGAGAATTGGTACGGTCATCTTTTCGATAGAACATGATTTGAAAGAGTCAAATCCTTATGTGTTATCGCCTCTTTCAGAGAACGAAGTTTTTCAGAATCGCAAAGCGATAAAAGCGTTCTATAGTAAGGATGTCATGCATCATAAAAACATTGAGCTTGTTAATACTCTGAATCAGTAATGCCAGGTTTTATTTTATATGTGGGCGAGGAACAGATCCCTTTCCCCGAAGAAACCAGAAAGAAACTTGTTCTCGGCAGGATCGATGGCAAACGTTTCACTCTCGAAAGAAGGGTTGTCAACAAGTTCATGAAAGACAGAGTCTTCTTTGAGGATTCGGAGGTTGTCATTCTAGTAGAAGGTGTTGTGTTAAATAATCGTCAGCTAGTTGCTAAGTACGCAGCTGATGATTGGGGACATTGCGTAAAGTTGATGTATCTCCGGAATGGTGAATCTTTTTTCAATGAATTTCGGGGGAGTTTCTCCGGAGCCTTCTATGATAAACGAAAAGATAAGTGGCTCATCTATACGGATCATATTGGAGATAAACAAGTATTCTATACAAAAACTCCGGATGGATATTTATTTGGGTCGGAGATCGGTTTCCTTGTAGAAACGAGAAAAAAGAATGGCCTCCCTGTATCAATAGACGAAACGGGTTGCTACATGTCTTTGACCCATGGGTTCTGCATTGATGACAAGACTCTTGTGAAAGAGGTACATAAATTGATTGCAGGTCACTATTACAGGTTGACTTCGGAAGATTTTTCTATTTGTCGCTATCATCAGTTTGACAATACACCTAATGAGCAGTTGACAGAAGTAGAAGCCATTGAGGGGATAGACCGGTTGTTCAAGAAAGCAGTCAAACTGCAATTTGAGAAGGATCGCGAGTATGGTTATCGTCATTTGGCATGCTTGAGTGGAGGACTTGATTCCCGGATGACAGTTTGGGTGGCTCACCAGATGGGGTACACTGATCAGTTGAACATCACTTTCTCTCAATCTGGCTACTTGGATTTTTCGGTGGCGCAGCAGATTGCCATCGACCTGCATCATGACTGGCTTTTCAAGCCGTTGGATGGTGGTGACTGTATTGATATGATCGATGATATCACTCCAATTACATATGGCAGCGCGAATTTCTTTGGTCTTGCCCATGGGAAGAGTATGGAGGATCTGATCAATTATGAACCCTTCGGTATTATCCACACTGGGCAGATCGGAGACTCAATCATTGGAACTTTCTTCAAGAAAAACGAGTATAATCCGGAATATAAGATGGGGCAGTCCGCATATTCGCTGGAACTAATAGAAAGGCTATCGGATTATCAGATTCAGGAAGATTACAAAAACGAAGAGATTTTCTGTCTATATACTCGTGCTTTTACCGGAGCCGACCAAGGACTCCTTACTTTCCAGGAGAATTCTGAGAGTTGTTCCCCTTTCATTGATGTAGATTTCCTGGAATACTGTTACAAGATTCCTCTGAAACTTCGGTATGGACATAAGATATATTTCGATTGGATCTTACAGAAGTATCCGGGAGCAGCAGAGTACGTTTGGGAGCACACTGGAGAAAAGATAAAGCCTTTTGAGAATAAAGAGTTGAAATATGCTCAAGTGATGGGAAAAAGGATTCCTATTCCTGGCAATCCCGAGTTCCCTGGGTGGTTGAAAGGTTCTATTCTCCGACGTTTGGGACTAAGAAAGAAAGGGCAAAAACCGAAAACCATCGTATTGGCGAACAAAAACAACATGAACCCGGTTGATTATTGGTATCAAACTAATCCTCGTCTGAAAGAGTTTATGAATCATTATTGGGAAGATAACCAGAATTGGATACCGGAAGGGCAGATAAAGGATGACATGACCCATTTGTACAATGATTGCGTATTATATGACAAGCTTCAATGTCTGTCTGTACTTTCTGCCATGAAGCTTATTCTCTCATGAAGACCCTCGCTGTCATAGGCGCTAGCTATCTGCAGCTTCCCTTGGTTGAAAAAGCCAAGGAGATGGGGCTTCGTGTTATCTGCTTTGCATGGGCCGATGGCGCTGTTTGTGCTGAGATTGCGGATAAGTTTTATCCCATTTCTATCGTAGAAAAGGATGATATATTGGAGATTTGCCGCCAGGAGAAGATAGCGGGCATTTGTACAATTGCTTCCGATGTCGCGGCGCCGACTGTGGCCTACGTCGCGGAAAAATTGCACTTGAACGGCAACCGATATGAAGCGGCTCAAAGAGCGAACAATAAGTTCCTTATGCGGGAAGCTTTTTACAAAGCAGGAATCACTGGCCCCAGATATATTCGAGTTTGCAAGATTGAGGGGAACGATTTCACGGATTGGCATTTTCCGTTGATTGTCAAGCCCTGCGACCGTTCTGGAAGCCTAGGTGTTTTGAAGGTGGCTTGTCTTGAAGAGCTTCAGGGTGCTCTTGATACTGCGCTATCATTATCTTTCAAGCATGAAGCTATCGTTGAAGAGTTCATTGAAGGCAGGGAAATTAGTGTTGAATTCGTTTCCTATCATGGAGTTCACTATCCTTTGATGATTACGGACAAGGTGACCACCGGTGCACCCCATTTTGTGGAATTGGAGCACCATCAGCCGGCAGAACTTTCTGAAGACCAATTCCGGATAATCTATTCGATTACTCAAAGAGCACTTGATGCATTAGGGGTTACAGAAGGGGCATCACATACCGAATACAAGATAACACAGAGTGGAGATATTTATATCATTGAGTTGGGTGCGCGCATGGGAGGAGATTTCATCGGTTCTGATCTCGTCCAGTTAACGACTGGATATGATTTTGTGAAGGGTGTAGTAGATGTTGCCCTTGGCTCCTTTGAAAAGCCTATGTTTTCAAGAAAGAGCCATTCTGGAGTCTTCTTTCTATGCAAGGAGACGGAGCGATTGTTGCCATTTTTTCAGAATGATACGGAAAAGATACCCATAGTTAAAAAAGAACTGAGGGATCCTAATCTTAAGCCGGTTTCGTGTAGTGCAGACAGAAGTGGATATTTAATTTATCAGGCAGATAAAAAGATTTCTTTATGATTGATTTCAATCGTCCTCACTTGACGGGCAATGAACTGAAATACATCCAGCAGGCTGTCGTAGAAAACCTCAAGATTTCCGGAAACGGGGAGTTTACGAAGAAGTGCCAACATTTCTTAGAGGAGAGATATGGCTTTAAAAAGTGCCTGCTTACAACCAGTTGTACCGATGCGCTGGAAATGGCTGCTATCTTGTGTGATATCCAGCCAGGAGATGAGGTAATTGTGCCCAGTTACACTTTTGTCTCTTCGGCACTTGCATTTGTTCGTGCAGGGGCGAAGATCGTTTTCGCCGACAGTATGGAGAGAAATCCGAATATTGATGCCGAGAAGATAGAAGATCTTATTACACCTAGGACGAAAGTAATTGTCCCGGTGCACTATGCGGGAGTTGCTTGTGATATGGACCGAATTATGGAAATTGCTGACAAGCACGGTCTATTTGTCGTGGAGGATGCAGCTCAAGCGATAGACTCGTATTACAAAGGGCGGCCTCTGGGGAGTATCGGACATTTTGCTGCTTTTTCTTTCCATGAAACCAAGAACATCATAGCAGGGGAGGGGGGACTTTTGGTAATTAATGACGAACGCTTTATTCGCCGAGCTGAGATCATCTGGGAAAAGGGGACCAATCGTGCGGAGTTCTTCCGGGGAGAAGTTAATAAATATGGATGGTGCGATACCGGAAGTTCTTTCTTGCCAAGTGAAGTGGTCGCTGCTTTTTTGTGGGCTCAGTTGGAACAGATTGATCTCATCCAAGAGAAGCGTAAGTCTTTGTGGATGAAGTATTATGAGTCTTTGAAGCACTCAGCTGATTCGGGTAGTTTTAGGCTTCCCGATATCCCGAGTTTCGCGACAAACAATGCACATATGTTCTATTTGGTTTGCAACTCTTTGGCGGATAGAACCGCTCTAATTAAGCGATTGAAGGAAAAAGACGTGCAAGCAGTATTTCATTATTTGAGTTTGCATTCTAGCCCTTATTATCTGGATAAGCATGATGGAAGAGAATTGCCAAATTGTGACCGATATGCGAATTGTTTGGTAAGGTTGCCTATGTATTTTGATTTGAATGAAAGTCAAGTTGATGCTGTTTGTGAGTTAATTCACGGATGTTAAGTTTAAAAGCGGTTTTCAGGCCTGTTATTATTGCTAGGGGGATTCGAAAGATTACCCGCCAAATAGCCGCCCCGATTGCATTCAAGAGGGTTCGATCGGATCTCTCGTATATCAAAGAAAAGCCATTTTCATCTGATGGAGCAATGGCTGTTAAACGTGTGGCATACATACGGTCGGATTTTTGGTTAAAGCAGAGTTCTCCCAATGGAGCGATTGCTCATACTGAAGGGGTTGTCAATTCTTTGGTAAAGCAGGGGTATGATGTGGATGTAATATCAACATACCCGATGAGTTTTATACAGCAATGCCATTCTTTTCAAACATGTACTCCCGATGGATGGATGACGGGTATTTCAGAATTGGAGGAGTTGGAGTACAATCGGCAATTATTTGGTTTTCTGAAAAGGACGGATGAGAGACCGGACATCGTATATCAGAGATACGGAAGGAATAACTATGCAGGATTGATGTATGCCAGATATTTTGGAGTTCCTTTCGTTCTGGAGTACAATGGCTCGGAAATATGGATGAGCAAGAATTGGATGCGTCCTTTGAGATATGAATCGATGACAGAAGGAATCGAATCGTGTGTGTTGACTCATGCCGATCTAGTAGTTGGGAATGCCGAGGCATTCAGAAAAGAATTATTGTCAAGAGGAGTTGAAAAGAATCGAATCTTGATTATTCCCAATGGCGTTGATCCCGATCGTTTTACCCCTTCTATTTCAGGGACGGAGATCCGGGAAAAACTCGGGATCAAGAATCAGGAAATCGTTGTCTCTTTTGTCGGCTCTTTTGGCCCATGGCACGGTGCGGAGATTCTTGCGAAAACGATACTCGTTGTGACGTCACAGAATCCAAATGTCAAGTATTTGTTTGTTGGTGATGGAGGAAGACTGGATGCAGTCAAGGAAATTGTATCTGATTGTGGAGTTTCTGACAAGGCTCTTTTCGTGGGTTTTGTTGACAGAAACATTGTGCCCGAGTATTTGGGTGCGAGCGACATCCTAGTATCCCCTCAAGTTCCGAATCCAGACGGGACACCATTTTTTGGATCGCCAACCAAGTTGTTTGAATATATGGCGATAGGAAAAGCGATTGTCGCTAGTGATTTGGATCAAATAGGAGCTATCCTTTCTTCAGGCAAAGATGCTCTTCTCTTTACACCAGGAGATTCTAAAGATTTAGCGGATAAGCTTCTCGCACTTGCAAACGATTCAGCATTGCGTCTACAACTAGGGATGAATGCAAGAGCTCATGTTATTGAGAAATATACATGGGATCGGCATGTTCAGATGATTATGGATAAGGTGGATTCTTTATAACGATGTCTTTTTCAAATGATTCTTACTATCATAACCATCAATAGGAATAATGCAGCCGGGTTGGAAAAGACTTTGCGGAGTGTCTTGGCGCAATCTGAAACGGAGTTCGAATATGTCGTTGTAGATGGAGCAAGTACAGATGGGAGTGTTAGTGTTATAAAGCAGTATGAAAAGCGGTTGGGTAACCGTCTAAAATGGGTGTCTGAACCGGATAGTGGGATTTATAATGCTATGAACAAGGGCGTTAAGATGGCATCCGGCTCTTATTTGGAGTTTCTCAATAGTGGGGACTGTTTGGTTTCAGAAAGTGTAATTCGGAAAATGTTGATCGCGTTGGAACGTAATCGTCATCCCTCTATCCTTTATGGTAATATGCTTAAGGAGATGGGGAATGGAGAGCTACTTCGAGATAGATGTTTCGCAGGACAGCATATTTCATTTCTGGGTTTTTATACGGGGACGCTGAATCACTCACCAACCTTTATCAAAAAAGAGTTGTTTGACAAGTATGGACAGTATGATGAATCTTTAAAGATAGTCTCTGATTGGAAGTGGTATTTGCAGGCAATTATTTTGGGGGGTGAAAAACCGGTATATGCTGATATTGATGTCACTTTGTTTGACATGAATGGCATTAGTGAGACGAATAAGGATTTGGACAAGTCCGAAAGGAAGCAGGTTTTGGCACAACTAATTCCTCCTACAATCCTTTCTGACTACGAACGTTGGGCCTTTCCCATTGACCAGATGAAACGGCTGCAGAGGCATCCGTGGGCTTACAAGATGGTTTGGTTCCTGGAGCGATGTATCTTCAAGGTGGAGAAATGGCAGCGTAAAAGGACCGGAGAAACACAATATCAATAAAGATGAGATTTTCCGTTATCATTCCTCTCTATAATAAAGCGCCCTATGTCCAGAAAGCGTTAGAAAGTGTTATCTCTCAAACCTTTCATGATTTTGAATTAATCGTTGTTGACGATGGGAGCAAGGATTTTTCATACAAAACTGCAAAAGATTATCTTTCGAAATCCGAAGCCAACTATCAACTTCTACATCAGGAGAATGCCGGAGCAAGCAGTGCCAGAAACAACGGTGTTTCAGCTTCCCATGGTGACTATCTTTGTTTCCTTGACGCGGATGATTGGTGGGCTCCTACTTTTTTGGAAAAGATGGACCATTTAATCCAGGACTATCCTGAGGCATCCATCTATGGAGCTAACTACTATTATGTTAAGAATGGGCGGGAACGCGTGTGTATTAAGAAGGCAACAACAGGGTATATTAATTACTGCAAGGTATATGCAGAAGAAAATTGTATGCCCTTGACATCAATTAGCGTGGCGATTCCGCGCCAAGTTTTTATAAGTCACCGTGGTTTTAAACCACATTTAAAGTTGGGAGAGGATTTCGACTTATGGATTCGAATTGCATTGGATAGTAAGGTTGCTTTCCTTGATATTCCGTTGGCATATTACAATCAAGATGTCGATCCATCATCGCGAGGCATTGGACATTTAGTCTCACCATCCGTTCATATGCTTTGGAATCTAGATTATCTTTCTGAAGAAGAAAAAATAAATCCAGATTATAAATCATTGATCGATAACCTTAGGGCTTATAGCCTACTTCCTTACTACTTATCCGCGCAATACCATGATGCCGCGAAACAAGAATTGTCCAAGGTGGACTGGAGTAAGCAGCCATCAAGAATCCAACGTTTGTATAAATGGCCAGTGTTCTTGTTGAAATTTCGCCATGCAATCCTGAAGTCCGGTTCCTGCGTAAAGCAATGGCTTATTAAACATTTATGATTCCAAAGATTATCCATTATTGTTGGTTCGGCCGCGGACCAATGCCAGAATTGGCGCTCAAATGTATTGAATCATGGCATAAGTATATGCCGGATTATGCGTATAAGTTATGGAATGAGGATAACTTCGACATTAATTGCAATTCATATGTTAAGGAAGCGTATGAGGCACGTAAATTTGCTTTCGTAACAGATTATGTCCGGCTTTATGCTTTATATACGGAAGGGGGCATTTATATGGATACCGATGTTGAAGTGCTTAAGCCTTATGATGATCTTCTTAATCTGCCCGGTTTCACGGGATATGAAGGTAGTAAGTTTTTGCCTCCAGTGACAGGTACTTTAGCTAGTGAAGCTGGAAATTTGTGGGTAAAAGAACAGTTAGATTCTTACGCTGATGCACATTTCCTCAAACCTGACGGGACTCTAGATATGAAGACAAATACTGTTCGTATCTCAGAGATCATGAAGAAAGGAGGTTTTGTTCAAAATGGGGAGAAACAAGTATATAAAGATATGCATATTTTCCCGGTAGAGTATTTTTGCCCTCGCCAAACAACAGGGGAGGTGTTGTTTTCGAAGAATACATATTGTGATCATCATTTTATGGGGTCGTGGTCTGCAAGAAAGAAACGAGGCATTTTCCTTAAATTAATTGGGCAGAATAATTTGACTCGACTTATTAAGATGAAACGGATATTATTAGGCTAGCTGATATGGTCCCTTACATCCCGAAACAAATAGCTAATCGAGCTATTGTTACATATTTAATAACCCTAGTTTCCATCAGTCTCTTCTACTCGGATTATTCCATGAAGTTTGGCTACATGGCACTTGGTGTAACATCTGTTGTTGGATTCTTCTCATTCTCATCTTATTGGAGTAAGGACAGAAGCGACCAAACTGATGGGACATTTATCAGGGCTCTTTTTTTCGTCGCATTTTTTATTAGACTTATTTGGGTCATTGCTTCATATTTCTATTATCAGAAGACTACAGGTATTCCATTTGAATTTGATACGGCTGATGCTCTTGGTTACCACGAGGAAGCTAAATGGCTTGCAACTGAGAATTGGGCAAAGACGTGGGAGTATTATTTTGGAAAGAATTCCACGGGTATCTCCGATGTTGGCTACCCGCTTTATCTTTCAATTCTCTATAGGATTACAGGGCCTATCATTATTATCCCAAGAATCCTAAAGGCTTTTATAAGTGCCTTTACATGTGTTCTCGTTTTCAAGCTATCATGTCGTACCTTTGGGAAAAGTGTGGGTAGAATGGCTGCCATTATGATGGCATTAATGCCTAATCTTATTATTTATTGCGGCTATCACCTGAAAGAGACAGAAATGATTTTCCTTGAGGTTGCTTTTTTAGAGAGGTTAGATTGTTTTATTCGTAGTAATAAAGTCACTTTCTGGGGTGTAATTCCACCAACTGTATTAATGATCAGTCTTTTCTTTTTTCGGACTGTGTTGGGGCTCGCTGCTGTTTTTTCTTTTGTATCTGTGACGCTATTGTCAAATGTATCCTCAATGAAGTATGGATGGAAGAGGGCTGCCATTATAGGCTGGGGAATTCTGGGACTTGCTGTGCTAAGTGGAGGAACCGCAATGACAGAAATTGAAGCGCTTTGGGAAGAAAAAGAGGACAATGCATCTATGAAAAGATTAGAACAGACATCTCGCGGTAGTCAGTGGGCCCAGTATGCAACTGGGGCCGTAATGGCTCCAATGGCATTTGTCCTCCCATATTCTACTATGATTGATGTAAACCAGCAATACAATCAGCAAACTAAGCATGGCGGTAATTATGTGAGAAATTTCATGGGTTTTTTTGCCTTGCTTGCTATCTTTGAGGCCATTCGTTGTAAAAAGTGGAGGAGTTTTGTATTGATAGGAGCATTTGTCATATCTTATCTTGGCGTGGTATCCGTGAGTGGTTTCAGTAATTCAGAGCGCTTCTTGCTTCCGGGGCTTCCATGCTTGATTATGATGTGGGCATATGGGCTTTCTGCATTGAATAAGCAGAACTTCAAACTTCTCACACCTTGGTGTTTCTTGGTTTTCACTATGGAGTTTGCATGGGCTTTCTTTAAACTTGGAACACGAGGAATGCTTTTCTAGAATCATGGATGTTTTAGTAGTTGCCCGTTGCAGGAGGGGACGGTTTGCACCGTTTATCACAGAACAAGTGAATGCTTTAGAAAAATATGGCGTCAGATGCCATTTTTTCGGCATAAGACATAGTGGCATATATGGGTATTTGCGACAGTTGCCAGAGTATTTGCGAACTATTCGTACTTTGCATCCCAATGTTGTTCATGCGCATTATGGATTATCTGGTCTTTTTGCTAGTTTTCAAAGGATGGCTCCAGTCGTAACAACATTTCATGGGAGTGATATCAATAATCCAGCCGTTTTATATCTTTCCAAGTTGGCGATAGCCCGTTCTCGATTTTGTGTCTTTGTTTCTAGCCGGTTTGTTGAGAAGGCAGGGCTGCCGAAGGACTATGCCTTGATTCCTTGTGGAATCGATTTGAATGATTATCCTATTGTTAAGAAAGAGGATGCTCGTATTCAAATGTCTTTAGATCCCCAAAAAAAATATGTTCTATTCTCTGGATCTTTTGATAATCCTGTAAAAAATGTTCAATTGGCGAGGTCGTCTATGACTCTTTTGAGAAATGTTGAACTATTGGAACTAAGTGGTTATTCGCGTGGAGAAGTTGCTCTTCTTATGCAGGCCACAGATGTTCTTTTGATGACTTCCCTGACAGAAGGGTCCCCACAGGTAATAAAAGAGGCATTGGCTTGCGGTTGTCCAATTGTCAGTGTTGACGTAGGTGATGTGAGGAGTTTAATTGAAGGAGTTGATGGGTGTTATTTGGCTGAAAGAGACCCTCATAGTATTGCAGATTGCCTGAAGAAAGCATTCGATTTTTCAGGGAGAACAAAGGGTAGAGAAGTGATAATTAGAAAGAAGCTTACAAATGATATCATCGCTAGTCAACTTATAGAGGTCTATCATAGGGTTTCTGAATCGGGTTATGTTTCAAATAGTTGATTACCACAGCGTTACTCCTGAAAAGTGGAACTCGTATGTTCTGCGCCATTTGAAAGGTACAATCTTTCAAACAACCTTTTACTTGTCTTGCCATTCAAGAGAGTTCAATAGCGATTCTTTTGGTTTTGCTGCCTATGACGGGGACGTTATAGTTGGACTTGTTGCCGGGGTCATTTTATATAATTACTGTTATCCATTGAGTATTCTTACTCGTCGTGCGATTATTGAAGGTGGCCCAATATCTGAAGATAAGTTTATTGACGAACAGTTAATAGATGCTGTTACCAAGTATACAAGAAAAAGAGCTGTCTATACGCAGTTTCGTAATTTGTGGAACATGGGTGCCGTTTGCTCCGTTTTTCAGAAATTAGGATATAAATATGAGCCCCATTTGGATATCCTCCATGATTTGACAATTGAAGAAGAGTGTATTATTAAGAGTATCAGCAAGAATAAGCGAGGTAATGTCCACAAGTCGTTGAATAAAGGGGTCGTTTTTCGTGAAGCCGACGAGGCTGAATGGGATGTATGTATTGATTTAATCTTTGGGACCTATAAGCGGATTGGATTACCTTGCCCGAGTCGAGCTTATTTCTTGAATGCATTTAAGTCGATGTCTAATTGCGTTAAGGTTTTTGTGGCTGACTATAATGGAATTATTATTGGCACACGGGTGGAGTTATGCTTCAAAGATTTGGTGTACGACTGGTATGCTGGTGCTGATGACAATTATAAGTGTTATTACCCCAATGACATCATGCCTTACTGTATCCTGCTTTGGGGAAAAGAGAAAGGTTATAAAACATTCGATTTCGGTGGCGCGGGAAGGCCTGATGTCCCTTATGGGGTGAGAGATCATAAAATGAAGTTTGGTGGTAACTTTGTCGAGTATGGCCGCTTTGAAAAGATTAATCATAAATTGATATACACTATTGCCTCGAAGGCAATTGCGTGGAAGAAAAAGGGTAGGAAATAAACAGATGATTAGCTATAAACGCCGATTACCCTTCGCTTATTTAAAGCATTCTGATGCGAGCTTTTCTGACATGATGCAGTATTTGCCTCAGTCGAAGAGGATCATGTGGACTTCATCCGTACGTTTGGGATTGTTAGACATTTATTCCTCGATATCCTTCAGCAAGAATGATTTCGTTCTCTTACCGGCCATAGCACCGCAAGGTCTCGTTTTGCCATTACAGAAAAAAAGGATAGTCCATCATTTCTATCACCTGAAAGATGGTTTTGATGTGAATATAGAATCTATCAAAGGATTTCTTAGGACTGGAAGATGCAAGGTGTTCATTTTTATCCATTATTTTGGACGTTTTAATCCACAGATATATGAAATCAAACGTCTCTGTGTTGAAAATGGTGTCTATCTGTTTGAAGATATTGTTCAAGGTCTCTTCGGTTACGATGATCAAGGGTGTCGTATCGGAGTTGTAGGTGATGTTTCCTTTTGC
>OCTW011611774.1_pt1 | contig 20459 bp, 6 predicted proteins | sample 1539671 | NCBI WGS metagenome assembly OCTW01 (sample SAMN02144230, study PRJEB22623) | gut metagenome | biome: sheep rumen | host: Ovis aries | place: New Zealand
GATTTCTAATTTGGGAGGCGATGCTATTGAGTTTATATGAGATTCTTGATCTGGTACTACGTATCATCAAGTTTATCTATGACGTACTTAGCACCCTTCATCGCAGACGAAAGCGAAAGAAGAAGATAAGTAAAAAATAGCTCCACCCTGTCTAGCCACAGAGTGGAGCGAACCTAATAATTAGGTAAACACACTAGTGGGGCAAGACGCTTGTCGCGTGGTGCCTTTCTTTTAATATATAACAGAATTGCTCAAAAAGCAAGTCTGTTATATTTCATTTTATACAGAGCATTTTAATTGAACATAATTTGACAATACGTAATTTATTATGTATTATAAAGGAGCTAATTGATGGAATATTCATCAAGGGAAGTTATTAAAATAATTGAAGCAGATGGATGGTATGAAGTTGCTTGTGTGGGTAGTCACCATCAATTTAAACATGCCACAAAGACTGGTCGAGTTACTATTCCACATCCAAAACGTAAACTTCCACTAGGTACTGTAAAAAGTATTTTTAAACAGGCTGGAATAAATCTGAAGGAGATAAAAAAATGAAAAACGAATATGCATTTATTGCAATCTTTGAATATGCAGAAGATGGTATAAATATTTCTTTTCCTGATTTACCAGGTTGTTTCTCTTGTGCTGAGACTAATGCGACAAATGAAGCTATTATGAATGCGAAAGAAGCTCTTGGTTTACATATTTTTGGTATGGAAGAGGATGGTGAAGAAATTCCAGAACCAACTCCCCTTAAGGAGCTTAATCTTAAAAAAAATTGTATTCCTGTATTAATAGATGTTTTCATGCCATCTGTACGTATGGCCGCAAAGACCTCATTCGTAAAAAAAACACTTTCTCTTCCAGCCTGGCTTGCGGCTTTAGCTGATGAAAAGAAAGTGAATTGTTCAAAAATATTCCAGGATGCATTAAAAGCATTTCTTGGGATTGAAGATAATAAAACAACCGCAATCGCTTAAAAATAGATTGCTTCGCTTCGTTCTCAATGACGAAGAAACGTCATCATTACTTCGTCATTGCGATGAGCCCGGTTAGGGCTCCGTGGCAATCAACTTACTTCTTACGTGCCTTCAGGTAGTACCAGGCTCCGCCGAGGCTGCTGAGAATGGCGAGCATTATTACAATGATTGCGGACTTAGAAGAAGCACTTCCCTCTTCTTCAGTGGCTCCGGTGGTTGAGTAGTCCTCAGGGCGTATCGAAACCACCTGCTCAGCAGCATTTACTTTTTCTGTAACTCCGTCAATCTCATTTACTATTGACTCAGTTGCCACTTCGATTTCCGGCAGAGTTGATTTTTCATTCTGTGCAAGAATCTCCGCAGTCTCTACAGCCATTGCCTGCTTTTCTGCAGTTGCGCCAGTAACTGTGCTTGAACCTGTAACCGCGGTGCTTGCGCCCTTACCCGCGGTGATTGAGCCTGTCGAAACCACCTTATCAGCAGTTTTCTTTGCCTTCTTCGCAGCCTTCTTGGCCTTCTTTTCAGAAACGACCGGTTTTTCTACACTACTCTGCTCGCCAACCTCTACAGCTCTATTGCGTGCGAATACATCGGCAACGCTACTGAAGAACTGAGCGGCACGAGACTTCGGAGTCTCCTCCTCGTCTCCAGGATTTAAGCTTCCGCCAGGAACGAAATCCAAAGCACCGCTTGTAGCGATGTTGTGGTAACCACCTTCTGGGAATACTGGAAGTTCGATAGTTCCATTAATGATGATTTTTGGATCAGCCTGAACTATGTCGTTTGTGCCATCTTTCTTAGGGTGTACATAAATCTTAAGCTTTAAGCCTACGGCACTGCTATCTGTATGACTAATACGAGTCTTATCACCTGTCAGAGTTGCAGTACCAGATGTATGTTCTATTGCTGTGCAATCGGTAAATTGAATCTGATCTTTAACACCACTAGCTGAAGTCCATACTACACCAGTGTTATTCCCATTTTGAGCAGGAGACAATGCAATAGAAGTTATTACTGCACCTATTGGAAGATTAATACTGACAAGATAATCTTTATTTGTATTATTCCAGCCAACTGGATTTGTAGCGTTTTGAGGAGTAACCGTACTAATTCTTACATTTGAGGAACTTAATTCAGGAGCAGTTATCCACCACTGAACACCTGCCTGATTAGACAGATTATTTCCAAGATAATAAGGTCCGCTAACGTTTCCAAGAGCATCTCTGAAGAAGAAAGACAGGCGGGTATGTGGGTCATGAATATCTGGTATAGTAAAGATGTAGTTTGCTCCAGATCTATCTGCAGTGCCATCACTTAAAGCTACCCAGTTGGTGTCAACAGCTGTAGCTGTGTAACCGTCAGTTGAAGCAGTAGAACCGGTTGTTTGAGTCCGAACCAGCTGATATTCTACAGCTTCCGGAATATCAGTTTTGGCATACATAATATACAAACCGCTTGTGTAATAGTTTGTTTTTTGATAGCCACCATATTGTTTCCATCTTGCATAAGGTATATTGGCACCTGTGCTGTTTGTATAACTGTGAATCTGTTTTACATGTTTTATAACATTATTACCATCATCCTTCTCTGCAAAATCAGTAACTTTGTTAGTATTGAATACCGGTCCCGCTCCATCTGCAACAAACTTAAAGCTTCCGAGGTTTATCAGCTCGTTGCCGGCATTGTCTTTTGCTATGATGCTGTAGGTGTCTGTGCCGTTCATTGTTGAGGTAAGTTCAATCTTATTGTCAGTGAGAAGAACATCGCCGCTTGCAGTTCTGTTGTAGTAACCTGCGAGACGTGAAAGTGCATCTGAAATGCCTGAGAATACAATGTTGTCTACACTATTCGGGTTGAAGGTGATTGTTTTTACACCGGCTGCGTCTGTTGTTTCTGTGTAATCCGCAACCGGATTTCCGGCATTTACAATCTGTTTTGCTGTTGTTCCATTATTAACTGAGTAAGCAAGAGTTCCAGTCGGAGCAGTTGCATCCTGTTGCAAGGTTACAGATTGTGCTGCAGTAGTATGACCTACCGCATCCTTTGCACAGAACTGATAAGTTTTAGCAGCGCTTGCAAAGTTTGTTGCTTCGATAGTAACTGTATTTGAAGAGCTTGCCTGGAATGTAAAGTCACCGCTTGTGCCCTGTCGCCAGCCGTAATACGCAAGGTCTCCGCCCGCATCGGTTGCACTGAGGGTGATTAAAGCATTGTCGCCCTTAATCCAGTAGGTACCAGCTGCCGGAGTTACAGTGTAATCAGCTTCGCCTGATTTCTGAGAAGCAACAACAGGTGCGGCAAGAACCGGAGTTGAGTTATCCGCAACAAACTTGAACTTCTTGAGAAGAGTTACATGACCAACCTTATCTTTTACGCTGAGAGTGTAAACTGCGTTACCAGTTGGAATTGTGATTGTTTTTGAAGTGATTGGGGCATTCCATACAGTGTCTGTTGCACCATCATTCCAGATGTAGCTTAAGATTCCAGAGTCAGCATCTGTAATTGCGTCAAAATTAAACTCAATGTGAGATGCCTGGCTTGTATTGTATCTGAGCAGCTGATAAGTTGATTCACCTTCGGTTGTTGCGGTATCTGTAAAGTAGCCTGCGGCTGTGTCGGAACCGCTTTCGCTTACCTTAAACTTATACTTTGTAGCATCAAAGGTTCCAGTTGGTGCGGCAGCATCCTTTGCGAGGTAATATATAGAAGAAGTTGTAATGTTTCCAACCTTGTCTATAGCGCGTACCTGGTAAGCGGCAGCTGTTGCGGAAAGGTCATTTGCATTTACTGTAAAGGCAAGTGAGTTTGCACTTCCGTTAATGTCGCTGTTTGGAATTGCGGTCCAGGTTGGAGTAGCGGCATTTGCATTTGCGGTGTACTGATATGTTGTATGAGCAGCATCGCTGATTGTAAAGTTCAGTACAGCCAGAGTATTTTCCTTAAAGTAGTAATGGGTCTGTGAAGATACAGTCTTAGTTGCGGCATCTGTAGCGGCTGCACTTATATTTTCCTTTGTCTGAACTGCGTGTTCAGTCGGCGCTGTAAGGGTTGGTTCAGTTCCGTAAGCAATCAAGGTAATTGTTTTAAGAACTTGTGATTCCTGATTAATATTATCCTTAAACTTAAACTTGTAAACGGTAGTTCCATTTGCACCGTTTGTGAGAGTATAAGTTTGTATGCCAGATGCGGTATCCATAGCTGATTTTGTAATTGAAGTCCAGTTATTACCACCATCAGTTGAAATCTGGTAGTTCTGGATTCCAGATTTTCCTTCTCCACCTGCATTATCGGTTATGCCGGTAAAGTCAAGCTTAAGTTTATTTATGTAGCTTGATGTGTTTTCTGAGCGCGAGCTGTAGTAAATTGTAACCTCAGTTGCGGTCGCAGCTGTAGAACCAGCCGGAGACAGTTCTACAAGATTTTCGCCAGCAGTGTTTGTAAGACTTGTTAATTTAGAGGTTGTGCCGCTAAGAATATCAAAGTCAATAGTTCCAGTTGGCGCCGCATCATCGCGCTGGAGCTGGATAGTATTGTAAGATGTTGCACTAGAGCTGAAGGCTGTTGTCGCAGATACGTTTCCTGCCTTGTCTATAACGCGGAACTGATAATTTGTTTTTGCGGCCGGAGCAGTAAAGGTGATTACGCCAGTTGAAGAGCCGGCAGCCGGTAGTGCAAGATAAGGAAGTGTAGAAGCATTTGTTGTATTGATATCTGCCCAGTCAGCAGAGCCTACCTTCCACTGATACTTGTCGATATCAGTTGGTGTTGTAGATGTTCCACCAGATGTTAGAGTAAGACTGATTCTTGCCTTTTCGCTCTGGATGTACCTTGTTACATCGCTTGTTGATACAGAAGTTACTGCCGCCTGTTCCGTATTGTCAGATTTTACAGTCTTAATATCACTTGCGCCAAAGCTTACAGTTGGTGCAGTTTCATCAAAGGTCCACTTGTTGTAACCGGCAGGTCCCGTAAGTGGATATGGAGAAGAGTCTTCGCTTGTTGTAGAAAGCATGAGGCGGAACTCTTTGTCAGAAAGCTTAAGGGCATCATCATCTAATGGAATAGTATATTGAGGATAATTTGGATCAGATGAAGTTACACTAGTATCACGATATGAGTTAAGTGTGAATTCCTTATGATCGTCATCAGAGGTACCCCATTTATTATCTGCTCCTTTTCCATAAATAATCCAGCAGGTTGTAGGATTATTTACAGTAGTAAAGGTTACGCTTGCACCGGTTTTTGTGTAGTTTACGCGGTTATTGCCTGTGCCATAAGCATGAATTGTTTCGTTTCCAGAAGAATTATTTCCTGAATATGAGGTAACAGCATTATTCTTAAGTGAAGGTACAAGGTTTTGAGCAAAGGTTACCTTTATAGGCTGCTTACGGATTAAGCCCGCTCTGTTTACAGGGTAGAAATATTTATCTTCAATATTACCATACCATGCGTTATAACTTAAGGTACCATTTGGCTTATTATAATGATAGATAAAAGCACCGGCTGTTGAATCATAGGTTACAAGGGATGAAACTTTGTTTGTCGCATTTGCATTTGTATCTGTAGAATCTGAAGGATAGTAGAAGTCCGCAAATGAAGTAAGTGGTGAATCGCTTACTACCCAACCGAGAAGTCTTGTTGAATCTGTAGAAGAGGTTGAGCTTGGAAGCTTAAGGTCTATATCTGTATTTACAGCCTTTGAGGTGATTGTAAGAAGAAGCTGTCCGCCACCATCCGGATGAGTTGAGTCGGCAGCAGTTGTCTGGTCCGCAATTGCGGTTCCAACATCATAACGGGCACGGTCTTTATACCAGTCTGTTGTATTTACGGCAGTTAAGCCTGATGATAAAAGCGCTGGAGGTGTACTCTGCTTTACCCATACACCACTACCGTTATAAGAGAGGCTGGCACTTGCTGCCTCGCCGCCAGCCCAGTTTACTACACCGGAAATACTCATTGCTCCACCAGTACCAGGAGTATAATTACCAAGAGGATAAGAGATTCCAGTCTTTGAGGTTTCGCGGGCATTAAAGCTTGTGAAACTGAAGGTTTCAGAAGCGGTGCTCTTGATACCTGATTCATTATCTGTAATATCATAAATAACAGTAGACTGAGGGCTGTAATAGTTTTTCATTACAGGAGCAGCAGCCGTGCCGTCGTTTACAGTGTTTACTTTTACGGCAGTTGATACAGTGGTTGTAGGCACTGTGTTATCGTAGAACCAGCTGTCTGTAACCGGAGAGCTTGTGTTCTCTAAAAGCTGATAAATTTCACAGTTTCCTACGCGGTCTTCTATGATGCTGTAAAGCTTATATGGGCTTGTGGCAATGTAATGAGGTAATTCATGAGCCATAGTAATAGAGCCGCCTGTTGATGTTTTGTAATTCCAGTCTGAGGCAGCCGGAGCAATGGTTGTAGGGGTAGTAAAGTAGAAGTCTGACTGCGAAGGAGCTGTTGAACCAGTCCAGACAATTACACGGCTTTTGAGGGTGTAATTTGAAGAGTTTGCCACTACGCTTGAAGTGTAAGTACAGGTGTCGGAACAATCATAGAAAGAGTACTGAGCTCCATTGCGGTAGAAGTTTACGCCGTTTGAATTACCCGGCCGTGGGTTTGAGATTTGACTTGCAGATGAATAGTAGCTGTAATGAGTACCGACACTAGAGTCTGGAATCCAGGCAGGCATGTTACAATCCCAGAACATATCGTTTGAAGAGTTATCTACAGCTTGCTTAACAAGTACATAAATAAAGTTTCCACAACCGTCTTTAAGCAGAACTGAGAGAGGAGGTGTATTCTTGTTAGGAAGAAGGATTTCCAGGTTGCCGTCTTCGTCTATACGGCTGTCTATATCTGTATCTGTGTTATAACCAGTAGTAGTTTTATATTTATGCCAGTTAGTCTTATCAGTATAACGAATAGTTTGACTTTGACCTGTTGAATCGAATCCCCTGTCGGTATCAGGGAATGCCGGTACATAAGGATCGTTTTCATCCATCTCTTTTGCATACGAACTGTACCAGTGGGAAATTGCATAATATTCAATAGGGGTGGAATTTGCTGTTGCTTTCATTAATGCGAATTTCGTATTTAATGCCGGGTCATTTGATGCAGGAGTTGTCTCATCAAGAAGTGTGTCTGTAGAAGAAAGTCCGGTTGTGAGCTTAAACTTAATTTTGTAGCCGGTATTTTTAACGTTTGTGTCTGGATTTCCTTTAATTACATAGTTGTAAACTTTAGGACGGGATGTTGAGCCTGTACCAGGTATAATAGAAGTTGATATTTTGTATTGGCTTGATTGACTGGTAGTGAAGGTATCCGTGGTGCAATTCGGATTTGTGAAAAGCTTGGCATTTGCTGGTTCTTCAAGTGTAAAGTAGTGCTTGATATTAGTAAGTGATGTGGTATCTGTAGTGGTGTCTACAAAACTATTATCTTTTACAATTTTAAAGGTCTGAACAATTTCAGAAAGGTTACCCGCTTTATCGCGAAGCTGGGCTGTCCAGGTTCCGTACTGCTGGTCAGAATACAAGGCATAGCTATCTTGAACCGGGGTAGAACCGGTACCCTGGTAAACAAAATTGCAGACAGCGGTTTTAGGGTTATCCTCATTATATTTTGGATAGATATAAAGAGCTCCTGATGAACTTGAAAGGTTCTGGTAGAAGTGGAGAATTGGATTTCCGTTTGTATCGTTTAAGGTACCAGGATTTGATGGATCTGATGGATTCGGGTTCGGTACGGTAATTCCGTATGCGTAACCTTCGGTGGTTGGAACCGGGTGCGGATAAATACGGGCGGTTCTGTCAGAATTAACATCGGTATCAAGATATCCCGCATAAAGTCTGCCAGGAGTTCCGTCGGCCTGGTCAACCCACTCTGGTCGTGTTTTATCAAGCTTAATCGTGTAAGAAACCAGTGGGCTTGTAGCCTCTGGTAAACCGTAGAAGCTTTCTGCTTTTATAGATACAACTTTATCGCCATCGGTGCTATCTGTAAGCTTAAGGTCTTTGATGTAGAGCTCGATACCGTTTGCCCGATGATTTCCGGCAGATGCCTGTAAACCAATAACAGCGTGGTCTGTTCCATGCTTAAAGATTACAGTCTTACCGTCGGAAGAAAGATCAAACTCCAGGAAGTCTGAAGCAGGAACAGCAGAGCCCGACCAGAGGTTATTATTTCTGGTAAATTTAGTAGGATGTGCAGCATCAGTGCTGAATACTGCATTGCCCGAGAGTGTAAGCTTATAGATTCCCGAATTACTTGGAGCAAGGGTAACTTTTGCATTTACATATTCGCTGTTTGTATAACCAGCTTCGGCTTCGATACAGCCTGTTTCTACTACATTATCTTTCAATATAAGTGCACTTGTATATGAATAGTAGCCTGGGTCTTCATACTTGAATGAAGTAATGCCTGTGAGAGGTGTAGTGCCTTCTGCACTTTCTATTGTAGAGTATGCTGTTGTGGCAACGTTTGTTGCAGTATCTCTTACCTTAATTGCGATGTTAGAAGCAGCTGGTGCTGTTGCAAGCTGTACCTTTGTAATCTTAACTGCGGCATGGCTTGTTCCAGTGCCGTTTATAATTGCATTATTAGGACTTGTGATTGTGAGTATATTGTTAGTTGTATCTACGGTTCCAGGAATTGCGGCCGCTGAAACAGAAAGCGAAACAGGATCTGCGGCGAAAATCTGAGAATCACTTGTGAGCTTGAGTGAAGAAGTTGTAAAGTCAAATACTCTTGCTCCGGAATCTGCTTCGTTGAATACAATATATACATCTGTTGTTGGAATACTTCCGGATCTGTCGAGCATAGCATAATCTGCCCAGTATTCTGTAGTAGAAGGAGCTTCAGCTCTTACTGCCTTTTTAAGATTTGGAATGTATACTTTTTCAACCGCAGGAGCAGTGTTATCAATAGAAATTACTGCACCGCTTGTTGTTGTGTATTCATTATCGGCGGCATCCTTTGCCTTTACTGTTACAGTGTATCTTCCTTCGAGGGCGGTACCGCTGCTTGCGTCTGTAATTTTAAGACCTGTAATTTCTATTGTAGAAGCGTTGAAGGTTTGTGGATCTGTGAAGGTGAATACCCTGCCGCTTTCTGAACCACTAATAGCAGAGCCGGCAGCTGTGACAGTATATGAAGCTCCGAATGGTGTAGCATAATCAGAAGCCGCGCCTTCTTTTCTTACCAGTACTTCGAGAGACTTAATACCAGAGGTTACTTCTGTAACCGGAATAACAAGCTTCTGGTTAGAAATAACATTTGTTTTTGCACTACCCTCTGTTTCGCCTGAAGTATTATTTACTAACTGCCAGGCCGGTGTCTGAACAGAAGGTGCAACGCTATCATAATATACAGGCTGAGCAGGAGAAATAGTAACTTCGCTTGAAACGTTACCCAAATCATCCTGGAGGGAATAAGTAAAGTTGATTTGTCCCTGAGCCGGAGGTTCTGGGAAGCCTGTAAGGTCACTTGTAATAGAGTGCCAGCCGGTTGCTGTGTCTTCAGAAAGTTTTACGTTCCACTTAATGTTATTATGCTTAGAGCGGAGTCGTTCGTGGCCTGAGTCAACAATTGATGCGGTACTGCTTACGAATGAAGGTTCTCCTGTAAGCTTGAGGTAATTTCTGTAATAGTTGCTTGCAGGAATATTGTTAAAGTAATGAGCAGGAGTTGTATGAGATGTATCAAGGCTGATTTTGCCTGCGTTATCTGCCGCATTTGGAGGAGTTGTATCCTTAACAACGAAGAGAGAGGCGTAGCCGTTTCCGTATTCAGCAGAGTAAATACCTCCGTTTCCAAGTCCACTGTTCTGAACCATATCTACGGCAAATACGTCGATACGGTAAAGTCCATCAGGATCTGTATCTGCAAAGGTATACTTAAAGAGGTAACCGACGTTAGTGTTATAGTCATTATCTGTTCCTTCTATTGTATCATTAATTGCACCAATAATAGTCTGATATGAACCTGTAATATCGGCACTCTTATTCTGTGGCAGATAGTTAAAGGCAACAGGATCGCTGACAACAGGTGTTGCAGGAACGCTTCCATCAGCAGCATACATAAGTGTTGCACGGGCACCAACCATAGCAACGTCTGCCTCAGAAAGTTTTTCTGTAAGGTCGGTAATTCCCGAACCAGAAGCCGCAATATCTTCTGCATATACACGGATATAAATAGAATCACTAACACGATAACCTGTTTCAGAAGAAGACTGAAGAGGAGCAAAAGGATCGAAGAAGGCATTATTAAGATTTGCAGCCGGTGCATCATCAGCACCAATATCAGTTCCACTGAGCTGCCAGTCTTTCATTGGAGTACCGGCATGGTCATGTGTTGCGGCATCCTTATACATACCTTCAAAGGTCTTGAATGCAGAATCTGTTGTATCAAGTGTTCTCCATGCATTTAACTGGGTAATACGAGGCGCAAGGGTATCCATAAAGCTTCCGATTGAGAAGGACACTTTATCATCCTCCGCCATAGTAAAGCCATAAGAATCTTTTACATCCTTTGAAACTGTAACGCTGATAATTGAGTTTGCTGTATAACCCTCGTTTATTTCTGAATCCTTAAACTTAAGGGTAATCATTTTCTTATTCTTACTGAATACAGGATTTTCAAATCGATGAGTAATATCGTTACTTACAATTTCAATATCTCCATCTGCACCAAAGGCCTGAGTACCCTGTTCAATAACAATTTTATCATACTCACCTGCTTCATTCTTAAAGGAAGCAGGATCCATTGGCTTTGAAAAGTTAATACGAACAGCCATATTACGTACAACGTTTGCCTGTCCCTTTGCAGGAATCGTAAGAGAAATTGCCGGTCTCTGGGTAACTATTGGAACAATAAATATGTCGTTACGGTTTACATTGATTTTTACTTTTGTTTCCGGCTTTGTTGCATCTTCAAAAACTACTGCCGGAGCCTTTATTTCCTTTGGTGCAAGGCGGACTCTGTAGTCTTCTTCATCTATAAAATATACGTCTTTATTTTTTGTCTGATTATCACCGGTAGAAAGAAAATCTGTTGAGAAAGCTGCCCAACGAACAAAACCGTATTCCGGCTCTGTAATTGCGGAGATTTGGTGAGGAATTTCTACCTTAAAGGTTGCGGGACCGTCCGGGTCGGTTTTTCCCTGGCGGGTTAAGGCATAGCGCACGAAAACACTGATTTGCTGTGCATTCGCTACCTTTACGTCGTTTTCAATATCAGCGTAGAAGTCGTCGTCCTGCATCCATGAATCGCAGGCTGTAAATAAAAGAATAACAGCTGATAATAAAATTAAAAAAGACTTTTTCATTTTGATTCCTCTTCTCTTTTCTTTTTACCAAATATGATTATGCCGGCAGCAAGGGCTGCAGCGATTGTTACTGATGAAATTATGATGATGTTTTTTGTTTTGGATCCTGAAACAAGTTCAGGATGACGGGCTTCGTTTGAATGACGGGCTTCGGCAGCGGCTTCGAGGTCTGCAAGGAAGTCGTCTGTGCTTTCAAAGGTGTAGTCTTCGTTTGAAGTGGCAGCGGTGGTTTCGAGAGCCTCAACCACCGGATTTTCGTTTTCAACCACCGAACTTTCGGCATCAAGCGCTGGAGTTCCGGTCTTAGCCACTGGAGTGTCTGATACAATTTCTCCCTGCTGAGTTGCGCGCTCGTAGTAATCTTCCAGGAAGGCAAGGTCGTCGTAGCTGTCGTCTTCAGGCTCGGATGTTGCGGTGTTTTTGGTCCCTTCGAGCCCTGCGGTGGTTTCGAGGGCCTCAACCACCGCGGTCACTGGGGCGGGTTCTTCATCCTCGAAAATCAGAGTTTCTGTTGTGCCAGGTTTTACATTGACGTCGGTTTGCAGGGTAGCAGTTGCGAGGGCGTAATCGAGCGGAATAATATTTTCCAAAAGCTCATCATCATCACCATCTCCGTCCCCATCACCGGCAGAAGCTGAATCCCATTCATCATAATCTCTTTCTTCGCGAACCTGATTAGGAGAAAGTGCCGCAACCGAATTTCCAATAGAAACAAGGTCTGTTAAAGTTTTTCTCGAAAGCGGATTTCCCTTAAGCACAAGCTGTTCTTCTTCTGTCTCTTCATTTAAGACAACAAACTGAAGCTGAGGTCTTGAAGGGTCGGTTTTAAGCTCACCGTTTTTCCACTCCTCTGCTCCCTTCTGGAAGGCAAGCAGAATCGCATTACTTTCAGGAATATTAAAATAAGCAGTAGCGCCCGGAACACTTATAGGCTGGTAGATTTCCCAGGAATCCTTCATGCGGTAAAGGGCAGCAGTTCCCTGGGCATCGGCCGCATTCCATTCGCGGGCACCATAACGGCAGGCTCGGAAAAAGCCTTCGTCCGAAAGAGTGATTTCAAGCGGAACCCAAACCTGGTCTTCCACCACAATAAATTCTGAATGATTACGATAGATAAGCTCAGCCTGCTCCGGAGTAAGACCAGAATCAAAGGCCATAAAAATATGTCCCGGAACAGTAATAAAGGCAGTGTCAATTCCAACCGCTTCAAAAAGCGAGCAGACAAGAATTGAAAGGTCGTCACAGTCGCCGCCGCGGTACATGAGAGTCTGGTAAGGGAACTGCAAAAAGTCTATAGAAGAAGTACCAACATTATCCTCGAAGGCAGAGCTTGGGTCTACAACGTAGTTCAGACCAAACTCATTAAGAGCCTGGAAAATACCAATTGCGTACTGAATATTAACAGGCATATCAGTGCGGAGATTATCGCGAACAATACTTGCGGTGTACTTACCAAACTGCATGGCGGCCGGATCCTTAGAAGAAACAAAAACGGCGGCGCGGCGGTCGTCGTCCCAGGACATATTGTTGCGGCCGTAAACAGGAACATCCAGAGCAAAGCTCTGAGAAAGCTTTTTACCAAGACGCGAATAATTTACAATGATATAGCTTGAGGTATCTGATTTTTCTGTAAGCTCAAGCATCTGCTCGTTGAAAAAGGCAACAAGGTCTACATCTACAGCCTGGCCGCGCCCGATTTTCTTGAAGCTTGCACATTCCTTTGCGTGAGCCATATACTGAGGCTGAAAGAAGCTGACTGTAACATCAGTAATAGATGAATCTTCGTTATTTGTTAGCTGAACCTTACCAAAGGAATTATTTTCATACCAGGAATACAAAACCGGGAAAACCGGATCCAGCTCATTAAGCTCAATTCCAAGCTTTGTTTTGTTGTTGAAAAACTCGGTGATGTTAAAGGTAATTCCAGGACCAAGGCCCGCATTTACCATCATCAAAGGAGAAGGCTTTGCCACATAGTGCTTAGCCGAAGCATTTACATCCGCATAAATTGAAGGAGTAATTTTATAGGTAAAAACAATGCTTCCGCCGGCAGAAATTCCGTTTACGGCTTTGCTGGTTCTTGCATTGTAAGCGCCCGCATTCACATTAAAATCAAAGGCAATGCGGTCTGTAAGATCAAGATGGAAGCCCGTTCCGACATCCGCTTCAAGCAAGGTAACCGGCTCAACTCCCGGCAGAGCCATAGAAAGATATTCGCCCTGGGCAAACAGATTCAGATTTTTAATGGGACGGTAGGTAGCCCTTAAGCCCGCGCCGATTCCATACTCCATGCTGTGAGCTTCGCCAAAAGGCTTGGTAAACTGAGGGAAAACGCTTACTAAAAACTCTCCGCCGGCAGCAACAGGTGCGTAAGAAAGACAAAGACCTGCACACAGGGCAAGAGTTTTTTTAGAGAAGTTTTTATTTTTTCGCAGGCGTCTAGCCATTTTACCCGACACAGCGATTCTCCACTTAAAGCTCTAATTCAGTTTCTATTTTTTCAAGATTCTTGCGGGCAGTAGAGTTTTCAGGATCAATAGCAAGAACTTTTTCATACCATTCCTTTGCCTTCTGATATTTCTTTTGAAGCGAAAGAATGTTTCCGAGGTTATTCATAGCAGGTATAGAACCCATTTTTGCAGAAACCTCGTATACGGCAACGGCGTTATCATAAAGTCCGGCACGAACGTAAAGCAAACCAAGTCTGTTATAAAGAGTGATTGAAACGCCTTCAGATTTAATCTGAGCCTGTACAGCCGCAATCTGCGGACCAAATTCCTGTGTTATGTATTTTGCAATGGCATCTTCACCGGCTTTAACAAGCTCTTTTTCTGAAGGAACCTTATTTTTAACTTCATCAGAAGAAAAGCCCGAAGGAGGATAAGTCTGCCAGGCATCCGCAAGCACAATGAATTCAACATCCTCATCATTTTCAAGTGCTTCACTAACCTTCTGCACGCCCCTCTTCCAGCTTTCAGAAAAATCCTTACTGATTACCGACATAGAAACCGGCAGCCAGATTTTGTCGTATACTACAAGAAGGTTATCTGTATTATTAAAGAGGTTCAAAAGAGCCTGCTCGTTATCACCAAGCTCAATCGCAACAATAAAATCATCCGCAAGAGGAATATAAGCCGCGCCGATACCAACAGATTCCAGCATAGACATAAAAAGAACGCCGATATCGTCCTTGTCGCCGGAGCGGTAAGAAAGAGTCTGGTATGGGTACTGAACATAATCCAGAAGTGTAAAATCCAGGTGGGTAGTTTCGTAAGGAGTATCTGATTTTTCTTCGCAGACAACACCAAGGCTGCGGATTCCTTCATAAACATACATAGAAAACTGCATGTTCTTGTTCAAACCGGTGCGGAAGTGATTTCTTGCTACACCTACGAAATATTTAGAAAGCTCAAGGATTTCCTGAGCATTGTTAGTTACATAGCTTGAAAGAATTGCTGAATCTACCCAGCGCATTGAGTTTCTGTTGTAAACCGAAATGGTTACAGGCACTACAGAGGTGCGTTTGTCGCCCAGCAGCTCGTAATCTATTACAATTTCGCCGGAAATCTTACCTGCTTCCGAGAAGCGGAGGATTTTGTCGTTAAAATCAGCATAAAAAGAAACCTGCTCGCTTTTGTGTTTTTTAAGCATTTTGATTGTGCCGCATTCCATCTCCGAAGCGGTATAACCTTCTGCACGGAACTTTACATGTACGTTTCTGATTTCGGCAGATTCGTTGTTTGAAATTGTGATGGTACCAATCGGGTTTTCTTTATAAATTGTATAGATTAAAGGGAATACGTTTTCGTCATAATCTATGGCGGCATCTACCATTCCGCTTGCTTTTTCTGTACTGAACTTGATATTAACAACAAGACCGGCGGTGAGACCTGCCATACCCGGATTTCCAAACCAGGAATTATTCTGCACATTCAGCCAGGATACGTCTAAACCGGCAGAAAAGCGGGTATTAATTCGGAAGCTGGCATCAGCATAAACTCTGTACCAGGGTGCGTAATGGGAACGTTCATTTGTAAAGCTTCCCGCAACACCTCCGGCAAAACCGGCCGCTACCTCAAGTCTTGAAAGCGGATAAAAGGAAGCGCCTGCCTGAACACCGAAAGGAATAAAATTGATGTTTGGATCGCCGCTTTCAAGTGCCTTTGAATTGTATTTTGGAACTACAAAGAAGCCTACTTCGGGCCCTACATTAAGAATATCAAAAAAGGTAATTCCAGGGTCAATAAAACCGCCGCCGCCTATAATATCATACTTCTTTTCTCCACCAGAAAGAAAAGGAAAAACAGCTGAAGGGGTTATTTTTAATGTGAAATCATAAGCATAAAGCATTGAGGCCATAATAAGCCCAATGATTAAGGTAAAAACTTTTTTCATAAATTAAAAACTCACTCTCTGTTATATAATCGGCATAAAACCTAAAACACAACAACCTTCTTATTATATATATTATATTACGATTTGTCTATAGATTAATTAAAGTTAAAAATAAAGTTACAGATTTGACAGCAGGGTATTTTATTCTTGTTTTTTTAACTATAGAATGATATAATTGCTCAGATAAAGTATTTGTATAATGTCCGCGGTGTAAACAGCCGGCTTTATAATGAGAGAGAACTGTCGTGAATAACAAAAGTCAATATGTAGTAAAGTTCCCAATTGGCGTAAAACTCGCTCTTATCATTGGATTTATTGTTCTGGTATCTCTCGGAACAGTAACCTACCTCAACAGCCATTTTGTTGGTGAAGACGTTAAAATCACTGCTGAAAACAATAATCTTTCCACCAATACACGTGCCGCTTCCACAATGGAAGACAAAATCAGTACGATTCGTTCTAACGTTTTCCAGCTGCTTGACCTTTTGAACGTTGTAAGCGGTGGTCGTCAGGCTGCCCTCGCCCGTCAGGCAGAAGCCTTCTTCTTTGAAAGAAATCAGGATATTGCTTCCATATATATTCTTTCTGAAAACAGCGTTTCCCGCCCGGAAAGCACCGATTCAAGAATCTTAAATTCACGCTTTTTCCTCTCTAACGAACTCGACACTTCTGTAATGGAAACCTTTTTACAGGCTTCTCAGAGTGCAATTGCCCGTTCCTGCAACGGCGAAACCATTGCCCTCAATGCCTCTCCTTTCTTTGGCATTCCGGTAATGTCTATGCTTTTTTCTTACAAGGAAAACGGACTGGATCAGACCTGTATCATCACCTTCTCTATAGAAAGCATAGGTGATATTCTTGGAACAGACTCAATTAACACTACTTTTATCATAAATGATTCTGATGAACTGCTTTCTCACCCGGAGACAGACCGTATTCTGCGCGGTGAAAGCCTTAAAAATCATCCTCTGGTTGTGGCAATGCGAAAAAACAACCAGAATAACGACGACAGCCGCCAGATTCCATTCGTGGATACAGAAACTGTAGACGGAAAAGAGAAAAAAATTGACTATTACGGTGCTTACGAAAAGCTTTCCTTTGGCGATATTGTTGTAATTACTACGGTTCCGCTTAATTCGGTACTGGAAGGAGTTCTTACAACCCGCCGAAACAACATTTACCTTATGGGTGTTGTATTCTTCCTTTCTGTAATCTTTATTTTGACCTTCTCCCGCTTTGCAATTTCGAGACATCTTAGAAAGCTTACTGCGGCAGCCGAAGAAATTAAGCTTGGTAACTTTGAATCTGATATTTTTGAACGCCTTCACACTAAACGTAAGGACGAAATTGGCGTTTTGAACCAGAGTACTAAGGATGAACTTTACTCCCTGAACACCTTCGCAAAATTCACTAACAGAAACGTAGCTAAGGCTATTGCGAGACAGGAAATCGACTTTAATCCTCACCTCAAGGATGTAACAATCTTCTTCAGTGATATCCGAGGCTTTACAGCTATTTCTGATGGTTTTAAAAACCGCTTTGGAAACGACTCGCCGAGCGAAATCATCGGCTTTTTGAACGACTATATGAGCCGAATGGTAAACTGTATCGTGCTCAGCCACGGAAATATCGATAAATTCGAGGGTGATGCCATCATGGCCGTTTGGGGAATCATGAGAAACGACAGCCTCGATTTTGAAGCCCTGCCTGATTCTGACCCGAAAAAGAAGGAACTGCAGAAAATCCACGACGAACACGTTATGGAAGATGCTACAAACGCAATCCGCGGTACAATCGCCATGCGTTATGCCCTTATGAAGTACAATAAGGAAGCAGAAGCCTTTACAAAAGCCCACGAAAAAGAACCAAAAGCTAAATATAAGCCTCACATCCGCATTGGTAGCGGTTTGAATACCGGTCGCGCAACCTGTGGTTTGATGGGTGCCGACATGGGTAAAGACGGTAAAATGGAATATACGGCTATTGGAGACGCTGTAAACTTCGCTTCCCGTACAGAAAGCTCTAACAAGCCTTGTGGAACCGATATTCTTATTACCGAAGACACTTATTCCCTGCTCAAAAAGCGCTTTATCAAGTGCGAAGAAAATCATTTTACAATTGCAGAGGCCGACAAGCCTAACGAGCTGATTGTAGAGATGATTCCTGTTGAATTTGAAGTTAAAGGTAAGGGAACACAGCACTTCTACGGTGTTGTAAACATGCCTCAGTTTGATATTGAAGCTTTCTTTAAGCCTAATGAACCGGATTTCAAGGCAGACCCGGACTGCGCAAGAGCCCTTGGACCTCGCGGACCAAAAACTCTCAACGAAGTACGAAATCTCCTTGGAATCCCTATTCCTGAATTTGAAAAGGTAAACTTGAATGAAGAAGAAAACAAGATCCAGGTTAAGCAATAGTCTGCTTCTTCCTTTCCTCATTACAATTTTTATCTGTCTCATTGGTGCTTCAGCAAACTCATGGTTGTTCTATACAAGCTTCTTCCGCGCCCTTTCCAAGCAGAACGAAGAGCCTATTGCGACCATTACATTTAAATATAAAACTGCCCAGCGTAAGTTCTTAGACCGCGTAGTCTGGGACCGCTTACGCCAGGAATCTCCGGTTTATAATGGAGATACAATTCATACCGCTGCCCTTTCGGAAGCAACCATCTGGTTTAATGACGGAAACGTTATGGAGCTTATGGAAAACACCATGGCTCAGGTTTTCCTTACTGCAGACTCAGGCGCTTCTGTTGAGCTGGAAGACGGTTATGCAACTGTTGACTCTTCCGACGCTGAAAACGGAATGACCCTTTCTTCGGGCGGCGTTCAGGTTGATGTAAAATCCGGAACAAGCTTAAGTGCGGGCGGCCAGACTGGCGCACTTTCGGTTCAGGTATTAAAGGGTTCTGCCTCTTTACAGAATGCAGACGGAAGTTCACTAGCTATCCGCCAGGGCGAAGAGCTTAATATGAGCACAGGCACAGCTCAGACAATTCCCGCAAAGCCTGCCCTCACCGTTTACTCTCCGGTTCGCAACGAAAAAATTCTTTATCATACTCAGGGTGCTACAGATGTACACTTCAGCTGGAGCGATTCAGCTGCCTCAACTGCCCTCCAGATTTCAAAGGACAAGGACTTTAAAGATGTTCTTTACACCCTTAATTCAGACGGACTAAACGAAACAAATATCAAGCTGGAGGCGGGAACCTGGTACTGGAAGCTTGACGGCTCAGAAGAAGGCGTAAGCGAGCAGCAGGCTATAAACGACGGACAAATCAAAACCGGAAAAATTCAGGTTATTCAGTCGCTGCCTCCAACTCCGGTTGCCCCGGCAGAAAATTATTCTTACGGTTACCGCACAAGAACTCCTGCTGTACGTATTATCTGGACAGAAAGTCCTTATGCTTCTACCTACATGCTGCAGATTTCGAAGAGCCCTAATATGAGTAATCCTCTTATTGAACAGAGAACTTCTACAACCTCTTCTATCATTTCCACTCTTGAAGCGGGTGTTTACTATTGGCGCGTAACTCCTTACTATACAATGAATAAGAAAGGCTTTGCAGATCCTTCCGAAGTCAGAAGCTTTATAATTGAACGTAAGGGAAGCCTGACTGCGCCGGAGCTGCTTGTTCCTTCCGCAAACGGAATTGTAAACACAGAAGCAAAGGCTAAGCCTACCAGCTTCTCCTGGAAAATTGAAAACGAAGCACAGAACTACACTGTGCGCATTGCGGATAACGAAAACTTAAGAAATCCTGCAGTTTCCTTTGAAACTTCAGAAAACTTTTACACCCTCAATCCTAACGCAACAAAGCTTAAGGATGGTAAATGGTACTGGGGAATTACAATGCGCGATACAGAGGGAAACACTTCTCCTGTATCAGAAATCCGTACCTTCTACACAATGAAGGGTGTTCCTGAACAGCACACGGTTGAGCCGGCAGATGGTTACCGCTGTGCCCTCAACCTTCTTCCTGATACTAAGTTTACCTGGAAGCGTAATATTCCGGATAATTTTGTAAGTGAACTGCAGATTGCCGAAGACCAGGGGTTCCGTCGTATTGTTTACAAGGCGCCGGTAAATTCTACCAGTCTCCGCGGCGTTAACCTGCAGCTGGGAACTTACTACTGGCGCTTAAAGTCTTCGAGCACAACAGATGAAACTGAACTCATTACGCCGGCTAAAACTCTTAACGTTATCGGTAACCTGGACGAGGCTAAGCTTTCGGCTCCTGGTTACCGAGCTATTGCCCGCGAAACTATTCCGTTTAAGTTTAAGTGGGAGGATGTTGACGGCGCTGATTACTACAAGCTTTCAATATTCCGCCAGGCGGATAATGAGCTGGTTTACGAAAATGTTGTTTATGAGCCGGAAGATGATGTTGATATGTTTAATCCGGCAGCCTTTATAGACAAGGAAAACTATAAGTGGCGTGTTCAGGCCTTTGCAAACGAAATACCTGGTGTATCTTCACGACGCACCGGACGTCTCGCAGAAAATAACTTCAATCTTATTAAGCTGCGTCCTGTAGAAATTACAGAGCCTGCCAAGGGTGCCGAGTTTACTGGTGTAGACGCAATTTTGAATCCTTCTTCTGCCCGCTGGAGCACAGTAGATGATGTTGCCAAGGCACAGTTTGTACTCTATAAAGCAGACGAAAAGAACAAGATTATTCTTAAAGTTCCTACAGACGAACAGATGAATAACGGAAACACAATTGCACCAAAGTCCGTTCTGCTCGATACAGCCGAAGG
>OCTW011604797.1_pt1 | contig 20429 bp, 18 predicted proteins | sample 1539671 | NCBI WGS metagenome assembly OCTW01 (sample SAMN02144230, study PRJEB22623) | gut metagenome | biome: sheep rumen | host: Ovis aries | place: New Zealand
TCCAGCTTAGTTTTTGATCCTGCCTTTGGCCAGCTTTCGGGGTGGCCTGCTTTGCTGTGCCTTGGCCCGTCACGTAGATGTTTCAAACTTTTAATATCCTCTCTGCCGCCGGCGGTCCGCGCCGTCTTTGGCCGTTTTTCAGATCATTTGGCGATGAGCCACTGAAAAATTTTTCCCGCCAGCGGGGCAGCATAAGTTCCTCCCGCCCCGGTGTTCTCCAATAGAACCGTGACGGCGTAGGGAGCCCGGGCGTCGGCGATGAAGCCGGTGAACCAGGCGTTGGTGTTTTCCTGCCCGTCCAGCTCGGCCGAGCCCGTCTTCCCGCAGACCGTCCAGCCGGGCAGGGCGGCCGCCCCGCCGGTGCCGGAGGCGCTGTTTACCGCCAGGAGCATGGCGTCCCGGATGGTGCGGGCGGTGTCCGCGTCCGTCACGCGGCGGTATTCGCTCTGGGTATAGGTCAGGCGGGTGCGGCCGGCGGAGGAGGCGGCCTCCATCAGCAGCCTGGGCTCCATCATCACCCCGTCGTTAGCGACGGCGGCGGTGATCAGGCACAGGTGCAGGGGGGACATCTGCAAGCGGCTTTGGCCGATGCCGGTCAGGGCCACCTCCCAGAGGCTGCGGTCCTCGTCGGGGTAGGATGAGTTTTCCGCGACGATGTCCCGGAACAGGAAGTTTTCGTTAAAGCCGTATTTCATCGCCTCCGCCCGAAGGACGTCGTCCCCCATCTGGGCGGCGGCGTAGGCGTAGATGTTGTTGCAGCTCAGGGCAAAGGCGGTCTTCAGGTCCGCCTGCCCGTGGGAAACGACGACGCCCTCCTTCGTGTCCGTCCCGTAATCGACGATGCGGTGGGCCGGATCCCCGTCGGGCAGGAAGGTCCCGCCGCAGGTGAAAGAGCGGTTTTGAAGGATGGGACTGCGCAGGGCAGCCGACAGGGTGACGATCTTGAACGCTGAGCCGGGGGCGTACATCCCCTGGGTGGCCCGGTTGAAGTAAGGCTGGTTGGTCCGGTCCACGAGGCTTTCGTCCGCCGCGGGGTCAAAGGAGGGGAAGCTCATCAGGCTCAGCACCTCGCCGGTCTGCCAGTTCATGACGACCACCGCCCCGCGGACATGGCTGGGAAGGCTCTGGTCCCGGGAAACCGTTCGGCTGATATAGCCGCACAGGTCCGCATCCAGGGTCAGGGTCAGGGTATCCCCCTGGCGGGTCCTGCCCTCGGCAAAGTCGCTCAGGCGGTCCCACACATTCTGCTTGAAGCCGTACAGGTAGCTGGCCATAAAAGACTCGACCGCGTTGGACACCTTGCCCTGACTGTCTCCCAGGGCGTGGACGGTGCCTCGGCGGACATCCTCGTCCTCGGCGTACACCCGGTCCCAGGACAGGGTGCCGTCCTGGTAGACGACCACCTCGCTCCCGGCCAGGAGGGTCCCGTTCCGGTCGAGGACGTTGCCGGGAATCACGTCCTTTTTGACGCTGCGCAGGTAGGCGTTGGCGTTGGTGGAAAACCAGCGGCTCCCGTAGTTGCTCAGGGAATAGCCGCCGTACAGGATCAGCAGGGCGAACAGCGCCGCCAGCACAAAGGCGATCCTGCGGATGTTGGTCCTCAGCTGTTTCAACGCTTTCCCCCCTTCCGACGGGGCGCGGGCTTCGTCCCCTTCTCCGCCTTGGGCGGGCGCAGCTTCGCCTGGGTGCGGGCGGAGATCCCCTGGAGGACCCCGACCAGACACAGGGAGGACACCAGGGATGTCCCGCCGTAGCTGATGAACGGCAGCGTCACCCCGGTCAGGGGGATCAGCTTGATGTTCCCGCCGACGATCACGAAGGTCTGCAGCCCCAGCATCACCGAGCAGGACAGGGCCAGCAGGGCGTGGAAGGCGCTGTCCGTGCGCCGGGCGATCGAAACGCCGCGCAGGACGATGGCCAGATAGATCAGCAGCACGATGATCCCGAAGAGGACGCCGAACTCGTGGCAGATGACGGTGAAAATATAGTCGTTATAGGAGGCGGGGATCACTCCGGGGTTGCCCAGGCCGAGGCCCAGGCCCCACAGCCCCCCGTTGGCGATGGCGATCAGCCCCTGGACGATCTGGTAGCCTGCGCCCTGGCGGTCCGCCCAGGGGTTGCGCCACACGGCGACCCGCTTTTTGACGTGGGCGAACATCCGGTAGCCCACCAGCGCGCCGCCGGCCGCCCCGGCCATGCCGCCCAGCAGCATCAGGCTGCTGCCGGTGGCCGCCCAGAGGGCGGTCAGCACCGTGCCGTAGTAGAGCAGGGCCGTGCCCAGGTCCTTTTGCAGCATCAGCAGCAGGAGGCTGGCCCCGGTCAGGCCGATGGCCCAGATGGTTTTCCGCTTCGACAGCAGCCAGCACACGGCCACCAGCAGGGTGATCTTGACCAGCTCGCTGGGCTGAAACCCAAAGCCGAACAGCGTCACCCAGTTTTTGGCCCCGTTGATTTCAGAGCCGTAGACCAGCGGCAGCACCAATAGCCCTACCGAAACGCCCATCAGCAGGACCACCCAGGGCCCCCAGCGCTCGATAAAGCGGAACACCACGGCGCAGCCCAGCATGGCTACCACGCCGACAAAATAGTTAAACGCCTGGCTGATCCCCCGGTCCGGGTTCAGCCGGAAGAGGACCAGCACGCCCAGGGCGCAGAGGAAGTTGGTCAGGCTCAGCAGCAGCCGGTCCCCCGGAAACACCCGGGGAATGCCCAGGACACCGGCGTAGACCAGGGCCGGCACCGCCACCGACAGGATCAGCGCCTTTTCCCAGCCGGACGCCCCCTCCGAGCGCATCCAGGCCGCCAGCAGCAGAAAGCCCAGGAAGAAGAACAGCATCACCAGCCCGATCAGCTGCCGGGCGGGCGTCAGCAGCTTCTTCTGATCCGGCTGCCGTTTTTTCCGCTTGTTCATTCGTCCTTCCTTTCCGGCGGGTCGGGCAGAAAGGCTTCCGGACCCAAAGCGCCGCCGGGAATCCCGGTATCGTTCATGGGGTTCAGCGGGTCGTCCCCGTCCGGGTCCGCCCCGTCGTCAAACAGGCGCATCCAGCTGTCCTCCTGGTCCTGCGGGGGGATGATGTCCGTCCTCTCGGGAATTCCCGTCCCGGGGCGGAGCTTCACCCGAAGCGCCGTCTCCCCCAGCTGTACCAGGGAGTTGCTCAGGGCCACGGCCTCTTTTTTGGGCCTTACCCCGTCCACGATCACGTCCGCCCGGTGGACCGGGGTGATCACCAGGCCCTTGCCCGGCGCCAGGCGGTAGACCGCATGACGCCGCCTTATGTCCTTTTTGCGGATGGAAACGTCGCACCCGCCGCTCCGGCCGATCAGGCCCTCGGCATAAATCGGCCAGGTTTTCCCGGTCGCTTCGTCCCGAAATTCTCCAAAGCAGCCGGCTTCCGGCCGGTCCCTCTGCTCCTTGACAAAGGCGCGGTGGTCCTTGCGCAGCCACACATAGGCCCGGAACACGATCAGCGCCCCCAGCAGGACGAACACATAGCGCATCAGCAGCGCCGTGATCTCATAGGCTTCCCCGCTCAAAACCACCGCCTCCTTTCTGTCTCCCCCTCCGGCCCAGCCATGATCCGGTACATCCCTATGATCAAAGACTGGCGCGCTGCCGGCCGCAGAAATACTCTGCCCCTATTATACCCGGATTCCCGCCCGAATTCAACCGCCCGGGCGGCAGAACTTGGCCGGGGGAATTTCGGGGCGGTTTCCTCCGCCAGCGGCCTTGGTACTCTTGCATTTTCCGCCCGTTTATGGTACAGTAAGGGCGCTGCAAAAGCAATTTATCGTACATATTGAAGGAGGCTGTGTGTCATGGGCATGTTTGATAAACTGATTGCCAACCTGCGCGCCAACCGCAAGACCATCGTATTCACCGAGGGCGTGGATCCCCGCATCCAGAGCGCCGCTGCGCGCCTGCTCAAGGACGACCTGATGGACGTCATCCTCTGCGGCAACCCCGCCGAGGTCAAGGCCGCCGCCGAAAAGGGCGGGTTCGACGTGGCGAAGGCCACCGTGATGGACCCGGCCGCGTATCCTGAAATGGACGCCATGGTGGCGGAAATGGTGGCCCTGCGCAAGGGCAAGATGACCGAGGACGAGTGCCGCGCCGCGCTCAAGAAGAGCAACTACTTCGGCACCATGCTGGTGAAGATGGGCAAGGCCGACGCCCTGCTGGGCGGCGCCACCTACTCCACCGCCGATACCGTCCGCCCCGCCCTGCAGATCATCAAGACCCGCAAGGGCAGCAACCTGGTGTCCTCTTCCTTCGTGCTCTACCGTGAGAAGGACGGCCAGGAGGAGCGCATCGTCATGGGCGACTGCGCCATCAACATCGAGTACAAGGACAAGCTGGACAAGGAAGGCAACGTCGTCCTGTCCGCCGCCCGTCAGCTGGCGGAGGTTGCCGTCGAATCCGCCCGCACCGCGGACTTCTTCGGCATCGACCCGAAGGTCGCTATCCTCTCCTTCTCCACCTACGGCTCCGGCAAGGGCGGCACGGTGCAGCTGAGCCACGACGCCGTGGCCGAAGCCCGCGCCATCGACCCGAACCTCGTCGTGGACGGCGAGTTCCAGTTTGACGCCGCGGTGTCCGCCGAGGTCGCCAGAACGAAGTGCCCGGATTCCAAGGTCGCCGGCCAGGCCAACACCTTCATCTTCCCCCTGCTCGAGGCGGGCAACATCGGCTATAAGATCGCCCAGCGCCTGGGCGGCTTCGCCGCCTACGGCCCCATCCTCCAGGGCCTGAACGCCCCCATCAACGACCTGTCCCGCGGCTGCAACGCCGACGAGGTCTATTACATGGCGATTATCACGGCGGGAATGGCCTGAGGAAAAGGCGTAATACGTCATGCATAGCGCTGAATGCGTAATGCATAATGCGTAATGCGTAATGAAAAATGCCGTGGAAGGGGGCTTCCCTTTCCACGGTTTTTTGTTTGCGCTTTCCTTCAAAAGAATAATCATTGCAAAAGGGGATCCGTTCGCTGTATTCGATGATGGAATATAGGAGGGGATCCTCGTGCGCACGACAAACCAGCCGCGGAAGAGCTTTTTTTCTTCCGCGGCTGGCTGGTTTTTTCTCTTGATTACTTGCAGAACTCCGCGTTCAGGTCAGCCACGACGGGCTCCCAGATGGCACGGTTCTGGTCCAGGAAGCGGTTCCATTCCGAGCTGACGTCCGCGTCCTTCAGAAGGATGATGCGGGTGATCTCGTCGGGGAAGTTCAGGGAGAACTGGGATTTGGCGTCGCTGGCGAAGAACTCGTAGTCGTAGTCCAGCGGGATGATGTAGCCCCTCTCCTTGGCGGCGTAGACCTGCTTGATCTGTTCCACCACGAGCTTTTCGTTGGAGGGGTTGACGAAGGAGTAGTCGTCCGGCAAAATGCCCAGGGAGCGGAAGATGTTGTAGCTGTTGTACAGGTCGGGCGTGCTGGGATAGTTGCCGTTTTCATCCTTCTGGGTCAGCATCCGCACGTTGCCTTCTTCATCATATTCCCAGGTTTCGCCGGGGACGCCGACCACCACGGTCAGCTGGCCGTCCTGGGTGCAGCACCAGTTCATGATCGTCAGAATACGGTCCAGCTTTTCAGGGGAAATGGTGGGGCTAAAGAAGGTGACGCTCCAGTAGTTGGCGGCCTCGTTGGTGTGGGCTACGCCGTCGTTGGTGGCCATCGCCGCCACGCCGACGCAGTCGTCGGAGGAAAGGCCCGTGCTGGTATCGAAGGTGACCTTGTAGCCGTGATAGGAGGAAATCGCGCCGTTGTGCATCATGCAGGCGGCGATGCCGGAGGTAAACTTGTTGGTGGTGTCCGAAATGCTGTTCAGGTAGAAGTCCGGGTCCACGATGCCCTTTTCGTACCAGTCGTGGCCGAAGCTGATCCAATCCATCACCTTGGGGTCGGAAGCGCCCAGGGCGTAGCCGTTTTCCCCGCGGACGAAGGCGTCGTAGTCCACCTCGGCGAACTGCATGAGGAAGTTGGAGAAGTATTCAGAATCCGTGCTGAAGCCCAGGGTGTTGCCGTTGCCGGCCAGGTCGTTGTCGATGGCGCCGCGGCAGAGCTGCTCGATCTGCTCCAGGGTCACGGTGTCGCCGAAGGGCTCCATGCCCAGCTTTTCTACCCAGTCCTTGCGGTAATACAGGGTCTGGTTGCTGACCACCTTTTCCATGCCGCTGAAACGGCCGAAGGTGGCGTGCGGGATGCCGTACACCAGGCCGTCCACGTGCATCTTGTCATACAGGCCGCTGACCTTCACCATCTGGTACAGGTCCGGATAGGTCTCTTCCCAGCCTTCCGGCAGGGGGGCCAGGAGGCCCTGCTCGGCGTAGATGGCGTATTCCTGGTAGTCGAAGTTGCGCCAGGTGACCACGTCGGGCATCGTGCCGCCGTTGATCCAGGTGCGGATCTTTTCACTCTGGCTGTCCTTAGAAACGGGGTACACCTCGTAATCGAAATTGAACATTTCAGAGATGTACTTGTACATGCCGTCGCTGTTGTAGTCCATGGAGGCGTTGGAGTGGGTGGAGTTGATGGTGAAGTCGATGTGATCGTATTCCGCCAGGACGGAAACACAGGACAGCGCCATCAGGCAGGCCAGGAGCAGTGCGATCCGTTTTTTCATGCAGATATCCCCTTTCATAATGATATTATTGAACGGCGTCCGAGCCGTTTGGATCACATCTTGATGGAACCGACCATGACGCCCTTCACGAAATATTTCTGCAGGAAGGGATAAAAGCACATGATCGGGACCATCGCCATCATCACGGCGGCCATCTTGACGCCCTGGGAAAACACGTCCAGGTCGGCTTCGCCTGTGGATACGTCCGCCGCCGCCGCCGCTTCCGCCACGATGGAGCGAAGGACGGTCTGCAGGGTCATCTTGCCCGAGGAGTTGATTAACAGCATGCTCCAGAACCACTCGTTCCAGTAGGCCACGGCGGTAAACAGGGTGAAGGTGGCCAGCAGCGGCCCCTGCAGAGGCAGCATGACCGAAAAAAAGATCACCAGGTCGTTGGCCCCGTCGATCTTGGCGGCTTCCTCCAGGTCCGGCGGGGTCTGCTCAAACCCGCTCTTGAGCACCACGATGTTGTAGGAAGAAACGCCGACGAACAGGATAATGCCCCAGCGGGAGTCGATCAAGCCCAGGCTCTTCATCTGGAGATAGGTCGGGATCATGCCGCCGGAAAAGAACATGGTGAACATCATCAGCAGGAAGAACAGCCTTTTGCCCGGGTATTTCCGGCGGGAGAAGGCGTAGGCCATCATCACCGAAACGGACATACTGAGCACCGTGCCGATGGCCGTGATCAGGACCGTATTCTGAAAGCCCGTCCAGATCTGGCCCTTTTCGATCAGGTACGTATAGTTTTTCAGCGAAAACTCCGCTGGGTACAGGGAGACCGGATGCAGGGCGTAGGCGCGGTTGGTTTCCAGCGAGATCACGACGGCGTTGTAGAACGGAAGCAGGATCAGCAGGGCTACGACCGTCAGGATTACAAAGACAGCCGTATCGCCCCGCGTCCATCTGTTGAGGCCGGATCGGGCCGTTTTGCCGGGGTGCTCCGCGGCGCTTTTCATCTGCCGTCCCCCCTTTCTCAGCCCATCAGGCCGCTGCCGCCCATCCGCCTGACCACCACGTTGGCGCCCACCAGCATGACCAGGTTGATGACGGATTTGAACATGCCCACGGCGGTGGAGAAGCCGTAGCTGGGCACGGCCTTGAAGGTGATGTTGTAGATATAGGTGTCCAGGATCTCGCTGACGCCCTTCACGCTGGCGTTCTGCATGTAAAAGATCTGCTCGAAGCCGGAGTTCATGATGCGGCCCACCTGCAGGATGAACAGGGTAATGATGGTGCCCCGGATGCAGGGCAGGGTCACGTGCCAGGCCTGCTGCAGGCGGCTCGCGCCGTCCATCGTCGCGGCTTCGTACAGCGTGGGGTCGATGGCGGAGATGGCGGCGATATAGATGATGGAGCTCCAGCCCATCTCCTTTAGGTTATGGGTAAAATAAAGCAAGGGGCGGAACAGCGCGCTGTTTGACAGAAAGTTGATGCGCTCCCCGCCCATATTGGCGATGATGGTATTGATCATGCCGCCGTTGGCAAAAAAGTTTGAAATGATCGCCGACATGACGACCCAGGAAAGAAAATGCGGGAAGGTGTATACCGTCTGGTACACCCGCTTCCATTTGGTCCCCCGCATCTCGTTGATCAGCAGGGCCAGCAGAATGGGCACGGGAAACTGGAACAGCAGCCTGGAGAAATTGATCTCCAGGGTGTTGCGGATGGCACTGACCGCCGCGGGCGTGGTAAAAATGCGCTGAAAATTGGCCCACCCCACCGAGGGGCTGCCCCAGATGCCCAGCCGGGCGTTATATTTTTTAAACGCCAGGGCCAGGCCGCTCATCGGCACATAGTAAAACACGGCATAATACACGATGCCCGGAATCAGCAGCAGGTACAGGAACCGCGCCTGCCAGATCGCGTTGCCCAGGCGCTGCCATCGTTTGGTCACGCTGTATCATCCCCCCAGCCGAAGGTCTTCATGAAGGAAATGACGCTGCCCGGAGCATGGAACAAAAGGGATGCTTCCGGGGTTTATTCTCCATTTTGCAACGATACGATTGCTATCATATACTATTATAATCGCAAAACCGGTCTTTGTAAAGCACGGAAACCCACCATTTCTTGCCATTTTTTGCGCAGTTTCCGCACAGCATGGAATGACATGGACGCAAGGGTTTGACGGAAAGGCTTTGGGATCCGCAGAGATCCATCCGCCCCGCAAAACGGATCAGGCACCGGCATAAACGGACCCCCGCCCCCTCTCTCAGCATAGCCGCCGAGGGAAGGAGCGGGGGTCGATGTTTTTTGAAGATTCTTACGCCGCCGGAAGAGCTTCCGTCGGCTGCGCTTCCGCCGGGGCGGCGGTGAGGGCGGTGATGAACTCGGCGACCTTTTCCGGGTGGAAGTAGATGCTGTCCGCCTCGTCCGTGGGGAAGGGGTGGTCCACCGTGACGGCGCTTTCGTTGGAAACGAAGGTGTCTCCCTCCATGGAACCGAGCTGCTTGAAGCCGGAGATGCCGCCCACGTGGCCGTAGGCGTCCAGGTAGTAGGCGACCACGCAGTCGCCGCCGCCCGGGGCTTCGCCGATGATCTTGGCCAGGTTCCGCTGCTGGGCGAAATAGGGCAGGGCGTTGGCGCAGGAGTAGGACAGGCCGGAGGTCAGGATGTAGAAGCTGTACTGGCCGCCGTAGCCGTCCTGGTCGTCAAAGCGGCCGTCCAGATTCGTGTCCACGTGGTACCATTCGGAGCGGTAGTCCTGGTTCAGCTGGTCCAGGTAGGTCAGCTGAACCTCTCCGTCCTCGCTCAGGAAGCCGAGGGCAGCCACCAGGGCAGCGGCGGACCCGCCGCCGTTGTCGCTCAGGTCGATGGCGACGTTCTTCACGTTCCCGTTGCGCTTGATCTGATCAAAGGCGTCGTAGAACACCGCGAAGGTGCTGGCGTCCAGGTCCTCCTTGGTGGGGAGCTTTCTGTAGAAGCTCTCGGGCCGGGTCAGGTTTTCCTTGAAGCCGTCAAAGTAAATCACGCAGGTGTCCCCGGAAAAATCCACCCGGGAGGAGCCGTAGCCGAAGGGCTTGAGGGTCCTCATGCGCATCATTTCGCTCATCAGCTTCATCACGTTCGGGCCCATCGTCCCGTCCTCCACGGCCATCGCGTCAGGGGCGATGGGGAAGAGCTTCATCGCCGTGATGAGCAGCTTCTCCAGCAGCTGGTTGACGTCCGCCATGGTTTCAAAGCCGAAGATTTTGAGGATCCGGTGCAGCAGGTCCGCCCGCTGGATGGCCCCCTCCGAGTCGATGATGGATCTGGTCAGGACGTTCCCGTCGTGACCGCTGTCAAACAGGACGCCGAACAGCTTGGTCAGCGCCTCCACGTCGTCCTTGGGGTCCTGGGTCAGCAGGGGCTCCTTGATGCCCTGCTCACTCATGTAGGCATCGAAGCTGGTGATGCCCTTTTCCTGCTTGTGGCCGTAAGCAATGTCCAGCAGCATGCACATGGCGGCGTAGTTGTATTTGGCGTAAGGCTCGCTCAGCTCGGTGCGGGCGGCGAAGCTGCCACTGTACCACTGATCCGCGTAGGGGTTCGGGGCGTACTCCATCCCCTCGGAGCCATAGACGCTGTCTACAGAATCCACGATGTCAAAATAATCGTCCCCGTTGTAGGCCAGCCATCCCCGCATCGCAGGGACGGCGAACATGGCCTGGGCCACCGCGAAGGGGGCCAGCACATCGTCCTCCATTTTGAGCAGCTCCACCCCGTAATCCCGAAGGCTCAGGGTGAAGGGCTTTCCCTCCGACTGGACGGATTCGTTTTTGACCGACGGACGGATGGCAAGGAACTCCTCTTTCTCTACGATGCCGCAGGGCAGGGCACCCTCGGCGTGGATCCCGATGAAGGCCTGCCAGTCGGCGCAGCTGAGCTGCTGGTTCGCCATGTCCACCGCCACGTTCATGCCGTTGCGCTGGACCAGGAAGGTGTCCCCCTCCCAGGCAAAATCACACACCGGGTTCAGGGCGTCCTCAAACAGCAGCTGAACGTATTCCCGGAGGGATACATAGGGCACGTCCTCCTGCCCGACGAACTGCCAGGTGGTCAGGGTGCGGGTGCTGTCCAGCGTCCCCTGGAATACCCGCGCCTCGCGGCGGCTCTGCACCGCCAGGCCGCCGATCTGGGCTGCGCCCTGCTCCGCCAGCACCCCGGCGGGCGCCAGGCAGCACAGGCAGACCGCCGCCGTCAGGAAGGCCAGGCAGTGCTTCCACAGGCCATGCATTGAATATTTTTTCTGCTTGCTCATAAAATAAGCCTCCTCCAAATCAGGTTCATCGGTTGATACGCAGCAAAAGGGCGGGGTGTCAGTCCCGCCCGATTTCTTTGTCAAACCCTTCCGGCTTCATCGTAAAGCCGATTCTGCACCCGCGCCTTCCGGAGTGCCGGACCTTGGCATAGGCCTCCACGCCGCCGATCCGCAGCATCAGGTTTTCCATCGACGGAAGGATAGCGCCGGTCACCAGCAGGCCGTATTTCCCGTCCTCGGACACTTCGGTCAGCCTGCCCGCGTGGGGTTCGGGCTGAACGGCCTTCCCCTTCAGCAGATAGAAGACGACCTCCTTGGCCTTGGGCAGCTTCCGCCAGCGGATCTTTTCGTCGCCGCTTAAGGTGCTCTTTCCCTCGATGCCGCCGACGCTGTAGAACACCAGCTTTTTCCGGCTTCCCTTGGGCAGGAAGGAGCTTTCCATCAGGATTTTGAGCTTCCCGTTGATCCTGTCTCTGGTGGCCTTGGTCACGCAGACCTCTCCGCCCAGGCAGAAGGATTCCAGCCGGCCCGCCAGATTGCACGTCTCCCCGATGCAGCCGTATTTCATCTTCTGGTTTGACCCGATGTTGCCGGCGATCACCGGCCCGGAATGGATGCCGATGCCCATGTCCAATTCCGGATAGCCGTGCTCCAGGTTCCAGGCGTTGACCCCGGCCATGGCGTTTTGCATCTCGATGGCGCAGGAGACGGCGGCCTCGGCGTGGTCCTGGAATTCCTGCGGCGCGCCGAAGACCACGAAGATTCCGTCCCCCAGAAACTCGATGATGGTGCCCCGGTGGCGCTGGATCACGGCGGCCATTTCCCCGAAGTAATGGTTCACCATATTGATCAGGTCGCCCGAGGGCAGGCGCTGGCTGATGGCGGTGAAGCCGCGCAGGTCGCTCATCAGGATGCTGACTTCCAGGCTTTTCCCGCCCTGCTTTTCCCCGTCCGGGGTGGTCAGGACAAAGTCCGCGATCTCCGGGGAGGTATAGCGCTCAAAGGCGGAATGGACCTTGATCAGGCTGGTCAGGTCGTGGATGACGATCAGGATCATTTCGGATTCTTCCGATTCGCAGGTCAGCGTCACGTGCAGGTGGAACCGCGCCCCCTCGTTGTTCACATAGTCCACCACGGCGCGCAGGGGCTTTTTCTTTTCCATCACGCCGTCGATGAACAGCTGAATCAGGGCGTCGTTTCCCTCCACATAAGGAATGGCGTCCCAGATCTTGGCCCGGCCGTTCATGTCCAGGCCGAACAGCCTCTCCGCCGCCGGATTCGCGTAGACCAGCTCCCCGTTCATTTCGGTCAGGCAGACGGCGTCCTCCATGTTGTTCAGGATGTAATGAACCCTGCTCTGCAGCAGCTCTGAAAGCATTTTCCCTTTCCCCTCCTTAGGCCCCGGTCAATTCCCCGGACAGGGACTGTAAATACGCGATGTCCGACAGCAGGGGCTCCCCGTGATACCTGGGGTGGATGTACTCGATGACCCTCGGCACGTTCGGCGCCGCTCGCTGAATGAGGGAGACCAGGGAGGCGATGTCCAGCGTCCCCTCGCGCAGGCGGCCGTGCTGGTCGCGGGTCCCGTCGTTGTTATGCAGATGAAAGCCGCCGATCAGGTCGGCCAGGTCCGAGATCAGGGTTTCCAGGTCCCATCCGTTGGCGTTGGCGTGGCCCACGTCGATCAGCACCGGCATTCTGCGGGAGCGGCACAGGTCCGTAAACTCCTGCTGGTCGAGCAGCTGGGTGCCCTCGGCGCGCATGCCGGCGTTCTCCGTCAGGAGCCTGACGCCGGGGAACATGTCCCGCATCTCCTCCATGTTTTCCAGGGCGGTCTGCAGCAGAATGTGCTTTTCTCCCGGCGGGACCGGCCCGTTGTTCAGATGGCAGACCATGGCGGAGGGATGCAGGATTTCCGCGTATTTTTTCGTCAGGCGGAGGTGGTACATGCCCTCCTCCCAGGCGGCGCTGCCCCGGGGCGCGGTATGCTCCACCCCCCAGACCGGCTCATGGAACAGAAGGGGCCCTGCCTCAAACAGGGAAAGGTTCTGCTTTAAATTCTCCTCAAAGTCCTTGAGGTCGAACATCATCAGCAGCTCAAAGCCCAGGGAAGTCCCAAAGCGCTGCCTGTACACCCGCCCCGTCTCCAGCTGAGACCGCGGCAGAACGCAGGTATCAATATAGATGTTCACATTTTTCCCCCTCTGTGTTTGAATACAAAGGGGCTGTTGCGTTCGTTATTCTGCAACAGCCTCAAAATAAAACAAGAAGAAATGCAACTGAATATCAGAAAACTCCGGGGTGGTTTGGAGGGGCCGCAGCCCCTCCATGATCAATCCGCAGCGGCGGCATATACGCCGCGAGGAGTATTTTTGCGAAGCGGAGCTTGCCCCGCGAGAGCAAAAATACATACCTTGCGCCTTTGCCGCCCGGGAGTTCCGTTAGGAACGAGAGGCAAAGGTGTAGGGGGTTTCCGTAAGGGGGACAGAGTCCCCCTTGCGAGCCCTTTAGTCTTGTGCTGCCTTTTCACATGCTTTAGCGAAATCAACCGTCAGCCTTCTCAGCCGGTTGGCCAGATGGCTCAGGATCATGTCGACCTTCATGGGATTTTCCTTGAACAGGGTCTGCAGGTCCTCGGCGCGGATGCACTCCAGCTCCGTCCCGTCTTCCTCGACCACTGCCGTGGCGCTGCGCAGCTCGTGGGCCACCAGGCCCATTTCCCCAAAGAACTGGTTGGTGTACAGCGTCGTCAGCTTCGCGGATTTTTCCGTGCCGTAGGCCCGATAGATGCCGACCGAGCCGGTCTGGATCTGGTACATGTACGCGCCTTCATCGTTTTCACGGAAAATGATATCGCCCTTGCGGTAGCTCCGTACCGGCAGAACCGCCTTCGCGCCCTGCTGGGCGCTTTCCTGCATGAGCTTTTCCTCGGCGGTATACTCCGTAAACTTCTGGGCGATCCTGCAGTATTCCTTGTATTTCCTGCGCCTGGCCAGGAAGCCCTCGTTCACCGGGCCCGGGTTCTCCCGCTCCTTGAGGAAGGCGTTGACCTCGTTATATTCCGCGGTGAGCTCGCGGAGCCTTTCCCCCAGCTGGTTCATCAGCGCCAGGATCTTGTCCGGCTGCTGCTCGAAATAGGAAATCAGGTCCCCGTAGACCAGCTCGATGGTATGAAGCTCCCCTTCCGCCACGACCGTCGCGCTGCGCGGCCAGGCTTCGATGATGGCCATTTCCCCAAAGTATTGGCCGGGCTTCAGGAGGGTCAGCCGCTGCTGATTTTCCTCGCCGTAGTGGAGATAGACGCCGGCCGTACCGTCCGTAATCTGGTAGAAGCAGTCCGCCACGTCGCCTTCCCGGAATATCACTTCATTCTTTTTGAAGACTTTTTCTTTCATATGCTCATTTCCTCCGGCTGTCGGCATGTTTTCATAGAATCTTTTTTATGAATTATATGCGCTTTGCCCATATTTGTCAAGAATTACGGACATCCAGCTTGTTTGCGCGGTTTTTTTAACATTTCCCCCGGTTTTTTCTTCATTCCGTCATTGTATTTTGGATGGAGTTTATGGTAAAATAACGGCGAATATAAACCGCCAGTATCTATAAGAGGAGGAATCCGCCATGACAGGCAAAAGATTGGGCTTCATACATATCGTAATCCTGCTCCTCGCTCTGCTCCTCGCCGCGCCCGCCGCCCTGGCCGACGACCCGGAGACGGAGAAGCTGCTCCCCGGCGAGTGGATCCTGTACGAAGACATTCACGAGCAGGGGGAAGAGCCCTGGCAGATGGTGCTGGCCACCCTGAAGCTGGAAGCCGGCGGCAGGATGACCCTGGAGTGCAACGGCAAGGGCGGGAGCTATTCCTACACCAGCGCCGGGACCTGGTCGTTTTCCTTCGATCCGAACGGGATGGACCAGGTGACCCTCCTGTTCACCTCGACGGACCATCCCCAGCACGCCGGGAGCCCCTACAACGTGGAATGTGTCTATGCCGCCCACACCGAATCCTGGGAGGACGGGGATTCCAGGTTCACCGCCCTGATCCTGGAGCCGATGAGGTGCAGCGGCGTTTCCCCCTTTGAGGAGCTGACCGGCTTCGACGGCGCGGCCCTGTACCGGGAGCAGGGGCCGAACATGAAGATCGTCAACTGTCAGGACTTCGTCTCCCTGCGGGAAAAGCCCGCCAAGAACGCCGCCCGCCTGGCCAAGGTGCCCCTGGGGGCGTCCGTCCTGGCCTTCCCCGAAAGAGGGAGCGAAAACGGCTTCATCCTCTGCCTGTATCAGGACCAGTACGGATATATCCTGTCCGAATACCTGCAGAAGATCCGGTAACGGACGAAAACTTGGCAAACAAAAAAGCGGGTGGAAACCATCCGCTTTTTTGTTTGGTTCAGTTCTGATTATTTTTCGAGCGTCTTATAAACGCCGGCGGCCAGGGCGGCGCCGGCCATGGGGCCGACGATGAACACCCACAGGGCGCCCAGGGGCTCGGTGTTCCCGGTCAGGGCCGCGACCAGGGCGGGGCCGAAGGAACGGGCGGGGTTGACGGAGGTGCCCGTCAAGCCGATGCCCAGGATGTGCACCACCACCAGCGTCAGGCCGATCACCAGACCGGCGAAGGAGCCGTGGTTGCCCTTTTTGCTGGTCACGCCCAGGATGGCGATCACGAAAATAAAGGTGAGCACGACCTCCACCAGCAGTCCGGCCAGGACGTTGCCGCCCACGCCGGCCAGCCCGTTGGAGCCCAGGCCGCCGGTCAGATCCGTCACGCCGCCCAGGCCGAAGATGGCCTTGAGGATCAGCGCGCCCGCCAGCGCACCTACGCACTGGGAGACCACATAGCCGACGAAGTCCTTTTTGCTCATGCCGCCGGTCAGCAGCACGCCCAGGGAAACGGCGGGGTTGATGTGGCAGCCGGAGATGTTGCCGATGGAATAGGCCATCGCCACGATGGTCAGACCAAAGGCCAGGGCCGTCAGCAGATAGCCGCTGCCCGCCGCCGCGTCACAGCCCACCAGCATCGCCGTCCCGCACCCCAGAATCACCAGGGTCGCCGTACCGATGCATTCCGCAAGATACTTTTTCATGGTAAAAATCCTCCTACTCAAATGGTAGGCGTCCATTATACAATCAATCCGCCCAGAAGGAAACAGATCTTTTGGCATTTTTACAAACAAAAAAGCAGGGCTGCAAAAAAGCAACTCTGCACGATTAAACTCCAGGGAGGCTTGGAGGGGCCTTGTCCAGGGCCTGCCGGCCCGTTGCTCGGTGATGAAGAGCCACTGGCTCTTCCTCCGGGCCCTCGTAACCCCTCCATATAAATCCGCAGCAGCGGCTTTGCCGGTGCGAGGAGCATTTTTGCGGAGCAGAATGATCGCTGGGGAAAAGAAAACGCTCCCACTTCTGCGGGAGCAAAAATGCGTACCTTACGGATTTTCCGCCTGGGGCTGTGAGGGTCCGGAGATTGTGCCAGTGGCACAATCTCACCGAACAGCGGGCCGGCAGGCCTTGGAAGAAGGGCGAGAGGCAAAGGCGTAGGGGGGATCTGATTGGGGGTTCTGAGGGCCCGGAAAACTGTCCGGTGGACAGTTTTCACCGAAGAACGGGCCGGTAGGCCCTGGTTGTGTCCCCCCATCGAAACGCCAGTGTTATAGTCCCAGATCCGCCCCATTCACCCATCCGTTGGTGGGCTTGTTGATCATGTACCAGACGACAGCGGGGTCGTCCTTGTCGGGCAGGTGGGTCATGTAGTTGACCGTCACGCCGCTGGACAGGGTCGCGATGACGGGATAGTTCACGCTCGGGCCGGTGCGCACGTCAGCGGTTTTGAGGCGGACCTTGGTGGCGACGCCGCCGCTGGCCTGTTCCATTTCGTCCGGGGTGAGGGGGATCATGTTTTCCATTTCAAATCTCTCCTTCCGATGTCGGGTAGATCAGCTTTCCCATAAGATGGCTGGAACCAGTTTATCATGGCTTGGCCGCCATTGCAAGAACCTGTTCCAATCCTTGATACGAAGCAACTTGGGCAGATGGCAGTTTGGAGAAGATGTTTTTTCGGATTTTTCCCGGCGGAACCACAGGATGTTCTTGTATAGAACATCCTTAGATCACGTCCATATTGGGATCCCGATTCCCTAACTCATAATTTCCTATTTCATGTCTCCAAGGGCGGTTTTACGGAAAGCCTGAAGGCACTGGAAAAAACCGGGGCCGTCACCTTGCTGACCCTGAAAGAAATGTATCGCTAACCGGTCCTCTCATGATCCGGGATGGAAGTACCCCGGTTCACAGGATGGTGCTTGCTTTTTACCGCAGCCAAAAACACAGAAGCCCCCTCTCCGGGACGATCTTCGTCCTGAAGAGGGGGTGGACTGCTTCGGTCTGCCGCGGAGGGCCGACCCGAAAGGAATGCCGGGGCCGGGCTTTACGCCGGCCAGTTGGCTTTCATGAATTCTATTTCTTCTTGAGTTGCACAGGATTTGGCCCATTCCAGATAGGTTTCCAGGGTATCCCCCATGGCCTTCGCCAGCCGCATATGCGCGCGCAAATGCTGCTGCCGCAGCTCCGTCAGTTCCCCTCCGAAAACCCCGCTCAGTTCTTCCTGGATCAATTCCAATGTGTTCGTTTCTGTGTATGCCATGTATTTGAATCCTCCTTGATATTTATGCCGTGATGCTTGGCACCCGTTGATACGCAGGGCAGGAGGGGGACAGGAGACATTTTCAGAATCTTTTGGTTTTTCGCCCGGTTTTTATTTTCATCGCTTCTCACGTCATAAAAAAGAAGACTACGTTTCCGCAGTCTTCACGGTGCTGTGCTATCGATAATTACGTCTGTGAATCTTCCTGAACATCGGATGGGGGTTCGCCCTCATCAGCCGCCTTTCCTACTAAACCGCCCGTTGTGACATCCCGGATGGCTTTGGGAATATCCAGGCCTACTGCCTCTTTTACAGCCTCAAAGGTCTGTAACATAGTTCCAGCGGTATCCCGGGCCATAGAGGTTGCTCCGCCCTCACCAAATAGAATGATTTTGTCAGTTTTGCTCAGCGGTTCGGACACGGCACGAGCGATATCGGGCAGCTTATCTGTAACCATTTCCATCATGGCTGCCTGACCGTAAAGCTGCATGGCTTCTGCCTTCATTCTCATGGCTTCCGCCTCTGCCTCGCCTTTCAGGCGGATAGCTTCGGCTTCCTTCTGCGCAGCATACAGAGCGGCATCTGCTTCGGCCTGCTTGCGGTACTTTTCAGCTTCCGCTTCAGCAATCGCGCGGTCTTTTTCAGCAGCCGCCTTTTCACGGATCTCCAAGTTCAGCTTTTCACGCTCAATTTCAACAGCCTGTCGTTTCAACTCCGTTTCCTTTTCAAGACGGGTCATTTCGGCGGCCGCATGTTCCGTCTCAAAGGTTTTGTTGATACGTTCCTGTTCGATCCTGTAGGCCATTTCTGCCTTGGCACGAGCTTCTTCCGTTTCCTGCTTAAAGGCGGCTTTCTGCACTTCCAGGTCGCGGTTCTGCCGGGCAATTTCAGCCTCGGCCTGCATTTCGGCAAACTTTGATTCTTTCTCAGCAGCGGCTTCAGCAATACGCTTGTCCTGTTCTTTTTCAGCAACGTTTCGAGCAGCCATGGTGTCGATGACCGCACCGTCTTTATCGGAGAAGTTCTGAATGGTCAGGTTGATGATTTCCAGGCCCATGTTGCTCATGTCGCTCATGGCGGCCTTAATAGATTCCTGCGCAAACTTGTCACGGTTTTGCACCAGCTCCGCAATCGTCATCTGGCCAATGATTTCACGCATATTGCCTTCAAGGACATCCTTGGCGAGCGCTTTGATCTGCTCCGAATTGTAGTGGAGCAACTGCTCGGCAGCAGTAGCGATGGATAAATCATCGGAACCGATTTTGATATTGGCTACAGCGTCCACCAGCACGGAGATATATTCCTTCGTCGGAACGGGTTGTGCGGTTTTGATATCCACCTGTGTCAGGCACATATCCAATTGATCAATTCGCTCAATGGCCGGAACATAAAATGTTGCACCACCGCGCACTATACGGTAGCCGAATTTCTTCGTAGAAACAGTACCGTCCGCATTGCGTACCTTATAATTCCGCCGTAGCAAACCGGATATAATCAAAGCGGTATCCGGCGGAGCAATTTTATAGCGTGGCAGAAACTTGAGCAGTATGATGAGCACCGCAATACCGATTAGTATCCAATACCAGTAGGTCTGCAAAAAAGCGAGAATATTGTTTTCCATTCCAAACACTCCTTTCACAGGTACACTCAGATTTAACGTAGACGATATTGCCTTGCGCCTCACAAACGGTGAAAAACTGACAGCTTAATATTCCTTTTTCTCAGCCAAAGAACTATTTCACAGCTTGTATGAAATCATTATACGTAAAAGGCAGCGTTGTGTCAATCCTGAATCGTCTTGAATTTCCGTATTGTGACAAATATCACGAAACTGGAAGCAATTCCTGTATCAAAAAACATGGCAATCATCGTTCGATTGCGGATTTCAAGGTAAGTCCTGCCAGAGTAGAAGTTCAGAATCTTGCGGATTTCATTTTCAGAAAACGTGATGATTTTCGTTTTCGGCTGCTTCATGTTCTTCACTTTTGCCGCAGGTGATTCAGCCATGTGACTTTCCTTAACCATGTAGTTGAAGAACGTCTTAAACACTTTTAGCAAATCGTTGATGTATCTTGGCTGTCTTCCTTTGTCATCCATCCACGCTAAGAACTGTTTGATGTGGTACGCCTTCACTTGTTCGATTTCGACAAGTTCAAATTCGCTCTGCAGATATCTCTGGAAATAGCGAAGCTGTTTTGAATAATTGTCGATGGTTTTCGGAGATAACTTGCGTACCTTGCAGTCAAAACCAAATTCCTGAATTCCTTCACTCCATTGCATAGAAAAACCCCACTTTCCTAACAAATTCTGCTTGGAAAGTGGGGCGAACAGTTATCGTACTTTGACGATAGCGATATTGGAAAGCCTACGGCATTACTGCTGCAAAAAGCCTACCAATACGCTATTTGGGGTATCCATCATGTGACGAAAACCCCTGTCCTATCAATTACTTCAGCTCAGCGAAGTACTTGATGGTGCGGACCATCTGGCTGGTGTAGCTGTTCTCGTTGTCATACCAGGCAACGACCTGCACCTGATAGGTGTCGTCGTCGATCTTGGAGACCATGGTCTGGTTGGCATCGAACAGGGAGCCGTAGGTCATGCCGATGATGTCGGAGGAGACCAGCTTCTCGGTGGTGTAGCCGAAGCTCTCGGAAGACTGGGCCTTCATGGCGGCGTTGATGGATTCCTTGGTCACGTCCTTGCCCTTGACAACGGCCACGAGGATGGTGGTGGAGCCGGTGGGCACGGGCACGCGCTGGGCGGAGCCGATCAGCTTGCCGTTCAGTTCGGGGATAACCAGGCCGATGGCCTTGGCAGCGCCGGTGCTGTTGGGCACGATGTTGGCGGCGCCGGCACGGGCACGCTGCAGGTCACCCTTGCGGTGCGGGCCGTCCAGGATCATCTGGTCGCCGGTGTAGGCGTG
>OCTW013402229.1_pt1 | contig 20426 bp, 21 predicted proteins | sample 1539671 | NCBI WGS metagenome assembly OCTW01 (sample SAMN02144230, study PRJEB22623) | gut metagenome | biome: sheep rumen | host: Ovis aries | place: New Zealand
CGGAGAGTTAGGGATTTGAACCCTAGAACGGCTCATCACCGTTACACGATTTCCAGTCGTGCGCCTTCGACCACTCAGCCAACTCTCCATATGGTTGCCGAAGAAGGATTCGAACCCTCACAAACAGAGTCAGAGTCTGTCGTGCTACCCTTACACAATTCGGCAATATGGTTGCCGAAGAAGGATTCGAACCCTCACAAACAGAGTCAGAGTCTGTCGTGCTACCCTTACACAATTCGGCAATGTCTTTTGTTGTGTGTCGTTTCTTGCGAACCAACGAATATTATTATACTCATGTTGGGGTAGAATGTCAAGAAAAAATCCAAAAAAATTTATGAAAAATTTGCACAAAAAAAGAGAAATTTTGATGAACCTGAGGATGGAAAAAGCATAAAAGACAGGGTATAATAAATCACGATACAAAAAAGACAAAAATCTATGTATGAATCTGTTTCGACGTTATTTTGGAGGAACTCATGGTAAGAAATGATTTAAGAAACATCGCAATCATCGCGCACGTTGACCACGGCAAGACAACGCTGGTCGACCAGATGCTGAAGCAGGGCGGTGCCTTCCGTGCCAATCAGGTAGTGGAGGAGCGCGTCATGGACAGCAACGATCTGGAGCGTGAGCGCGGCATTACGATTCTGGCAAAGAACACTTCTGTACATTATAAAGATACGAAGATCAATATTGTAGACACCCCGGGTCACGCCGACTTCTCCGGCGAGGTCGAGCGTATCCTGAAGATGGTTGACGGCGTTATCCTGCTGGTCGATGCATTTGAGGGCCCGATGCCGCAGACCCGTTTCGTTCTGGAAAAGGCGCTGGAGTTTGGTCACAAGATTATTATTGTTATCAATAAGATTGATCGTCCGGATGCCCGTCTGGCAGACGTCGGCGATGAGGTTCTGGAACTGCTGCTGACGCTGGACGCTTCGGATGAGCAGCTGGACAGCCCGATTTTGTACTGCTCCGGCCGCGACGGCACGGCAAGCCTGTCTCCGAACACGCCGGGCGAAGATCTGACCCCGCTGTTCGAGACCATTCTGGAGCACATCCCGGCACCGCACGTGGACACCGACGGCCCGCTGCAGATGCTGGTATCCTCGATTGACTACAGCGATTATGTCGGCCGCATTGCCATCGGTCGCGTGGAGCGCGGCACGATGCGCGTTGGTCAGGAACTGATGGTTTGCAACTATAATCATCACGACAAGCCGTACAAGGCAAAGGCTGTATCCATGTATACCATTGACAGCTTGGGTCACACACCGGTAAATGAAATCTCTGCCGGCGACATTGTTTGTGTATCCGGTATTGAAAACGTCACCATCGGCGATACGCTGTGTGATGTGGAAAACCCGAAGCCTCTGCCGTTTGTTAAGATTTCCGAGCCGACGGTAGAAATGTATTTCTCCGTCAACAATTCTCCGTTTGCCGGCCGCGAGGGCAAGTTTGTCACCTCTCGTCAGCTGCGTGAGCGTCTGCACCGCGAGCTGCTCAAGGACGTATCGCTGCGCGTACACGAGACCGACAACACGGATACCTTCCGCGTAGCAGGCCGCGGCGAGATGCATCTGTCCATTCTGATTGAGAACCTGCGCCGCGAGGGCTACGAATTTCAGGTAGGTGCACCGCGCGCCCTGTTCAAGACCATTGACGGCAAGAAGTACGAGCCGATTGAGCGCATGGTGGCAGACGTTCCGGCGGACGCTGTCGGTTCCGTTATGGAAAAGATGGGCGCTCGAAAGGGCGAGCTGCAGCACATGGCACCGCAGGGCGACCGTATGCGCGTCGAGTTCCTGGTTCCGGCACGCGGTCTGTTCGGCTACAAGACCGAATTTTTGACCGATACCAAGGGCGAAGGCATCCTCAGCTCGGTATTTTATGATTACATGCCGTACAAGGGCGAGATTTCCAAGCGTTCCACCGGCTCGCTGATTGCCTTTGAGACCGGCACGGCTGTCGCTTACGGTCTGTTCAATGCACAGGAGCGCGGACAGCTGTTCATCGGACCGGGCACAGAGGTATATGAAGGCATGATTATCGGTATGTCCCCGAAGAACGAGGACATGGCTGTGAACGTCTGCAAGAAGAAGCAGCTGACCAACATGCGTTCCGCAGGTGCAGATGATGCACTGCGTCTGGTTCCGCCGCGCAAGATGTCCATTGAAGAAGCAATGGAGTTCATCGGCGATGACGAAATGATTGAAGTAACTCCGGAGAGCATTCGTATGCGCAAGGCAATTCTGTCCAATACCGAGCGTATGAAGAAGCTGAAGGGCAAGTAAAAAAAGGAGTGTTCTGTGATGAAGAAGGTAATTTCTACGTCTAACGCACCGGCTGCAATCGGCCCGTATTCGCAGGCGATTGAGACCGATGGCTATGTATTCACCTCCGGTCAGATTCCGATCAATCCGGCTACCGGCGAGGTAGAGGGCAAAACCATTGAGGAACAGACCGAACAGGTCATGAAGAACATCGGCGCACTGCTGGAGGCTTCGGGTCTGACATTTGCCAATGTCGTAAAAACGACGTGTTTCTTGGCTGATTTGAATGATTTTGCTGCATTCAATGCGGTATATGCAAAGTATTTCCCGAACGAAGCTCCGGCTCGTTCCTGCTTTGCCGTTGCAGGTCTGCCGAAGGGCGCAAAGCTCGAGGTAGAGACTATCTGCGCGAAGTAAATCAAAGCATAATATTTCCGGCTGTCTGTGACATTTCACAGACAGCCGGAATTTTTTTGCCTTGGGTCAATCATTTTATGCACGCCATCCGTTGTAATAAGTGAAGGGACGCCTTCAGGAGGTGTATCTTGACGCGTGAAGATCAATTGATAAAACGAATCACAGATGGAGACGCATCGGCGATGGAAGAACTCATCCAGATGTATTATCCGGAACTGCTGCGATATTGCCGCTGGCATACACCGGACAAACAAAGCGCAGAGGATGCTGTGCATGAAACCTTTTTGAAGCTCCTGCGGCATTGGGACGGCTACATACACAGAGGAAAATTTCGAGCATATCTCTATCGTATTGCAGCCAATATCTGTACGGATATGTATCGCAGCCATTGGAATACAGATATTTCGCTGCCGGAAGGTCTGATAACACAGGAAAATGGCTATCAGCAGGCGGAACAGGAGGCAGATTTTCTGCGTTTGACGGCGCTGCTGCCGGAACAACAGCGGGAGTTGGTTATTTTGCGCTATGCACAGCAGTTCAAGCTGCGGGAGATTGCACAAATAACAGGCCTGCCGCTGCGAACCGTACAATCTCGCCTGCGGGCAGCACTCAAAACGCTGAAATCCAAATTGTCGGAGGAAGGATGGCAATGAAAAATTTTGAAAAACAGCTGTCTGAAGGACTTCGGACACATGAGCAACCAAATGCAGAACAAGTACAACGAACCGTCGTGGCAGTACAAAACATGGCGGCGAAACATCCGCCGCGGAATCATCGAAGCTGGATTTCTTTCCTGATCATACAGGCACGGTTTTCCGGTGTCTCTATGTGGTTGTGGCAGATTCTTGTATTAGCGGCATTACTTGGCTGTATGTACAGCGGCGCGTTGTCTGCCTATCCGTATGTATCGCTCATGGGATGTAGTGTTGCGGCAATTACTGCAGTGCTGCCGATACTGTATCGAACCATTCGGTATCAAATGATGGAAATCGAATTGCCGTGCTATTATTCCGGCGCACAGCAGCTGGCTGCGCGGCTGATTTTTACAGGAATCGGCGTGGTAGTGACACTAAGCGTTGCGATTCTATGTGCCGCGCACCATACATGGTTCAGCTTGGGCTGCATTGTTATGTATGTACTCTTTCCTGCTCTGCTTACCATGTGCGGTGATTTGCTGCTGCTGACACATGCCGCATGGGGAAAACTGCCGTTGTATGCAGCGATTTGGACGAGCATCGTGTTGGTGTTTCTGCTTTGTTGGCATCGCAGCCGGATTGCAGCCGAATTTCACATAGGGTATGTGGGCGTGTTTGCTGTATTGTTGTTTATCTGTGGTGTACAGCTTTGGAACTTGATAAAAAAGGGAGGAATGGTGTATGGAATTGCGCATTGACCATATGACCAAGCAATTTCAAGACAAACGAGCGGTCAACGATGTTAGTTTAAAGCTGACACCAGGCGTATGGGGATTGCTGGGTGCGAACGGCGCGGGCAAGACGACCCTGATGCGCATGGTTGCGGGTATTTTACAGCCGACCAAAGGCGAGATTTATTATGATGGCATAGAGATTGGCACATTGGGCGCAGCGTGGCGCGATGTGTTTGGTTATTTGCCGCAGGAGTTCGGATTTTATCCGGAATTCACGGTAAAAAATTATCTGGAATACATGGCGGCACTCAAAGGACTGACGAAAACAGACACAAAAAAGCGCATCCATGATTTACTGGAGCTGTTAACGCTGTCTGAGGTGAAAAATAAAAAGATTGCCAAGCTGTCCGGCGGCATGAAGCGCCGAGTCGGTATTGCACAGGCGTTGCTCAATGAGCCGGAGGTATTGTTTTTGGACGAGCCGACCAGTGGACTGGATCCGGGAGAGCGCGTGCGTTTCCGAAATTTGCTGTCGGAATTTGCCCACGACCGCATTGTGCTGATTTCGACGCATATTGTGTCGGATGTTGAGTATATCGCAACGCAAAATGTAGTCATGAAAGATGGCTCCATTATCGCGTCCGGAACGACGGAACAACTGGTACAGCAGATGAATGGGAAGGTTTGGAATGCGAGGATCCGACCGGAAGAGGTGTCACGGTGGGAGCAACAGCTATGCGTTGTCAGCCTGCGCAATAAAGAAGACGGCAGTATTTCCATTCGCTATTTGGCAGAGAAACCGGAAGTTCCGCAGTCTCAAAATATAGAGCCGCGTCTGGAAGATTTGTATTTGTGGCTGTTTCCGAACACAGAAAGAGAGGGGTAACTGATGCGATTATTGCAATTGGAACTCAAACGCACGTTAAGTTCCCGTGCGACAAGATGCATTTTGGCGTTGGCATTGGTTCTGTCGCTCGTAATGGCATGGCTACCGGTATCATATGTCAGACTGTATTCATCAGAGGGTTCTGAAATCACCGGTTTGCAAGCAGTGCAGGAGATCAAACAACTGGCTGCGCCGTACAGCGGCGAAGTGACAGCGGAAAAGGTGCAAAAAGCTCTGGCAGAGTACCAAGGGGTAGTAAGACAATATGGAGATGTCAACAGCGAAGATTTTCCGATAGATGTCTATTATCGCAAAATTTTTCCAGAAGCTCCGTTGGTTAGGCGCCTGATTGAGATCAATGCCGATGCACAGGGACTCGCGCCGGAGGTTACACAGCTGACAAATCAAGATGCCAAGAACTTTTACAAACAGTGTAAAACGCACATTGGTGATTTGATGAATTTAGAGCAGCATGACCATCCGGAGGCACAGGAACAGGCAAAACAGATGTACAGCAAAGTACCGCAGCCGTTTTTCTATTATCCGGGATATACGATGGATGCGTTGGAATATGTTGGGATATATGTTTTTCTGTTGGTATTTTTGTGCACACTGATTGCCGCGCCGACCTTTTCTGCGGAGTATCAGACCGGTGCGGATGATATTTTGCGCTGCACGAAACATGGCCGCAAGAGACTGGCAGTGACAAAAATCACGGCAGCAATGCTGATTTTCATTACGGTATTTGCTGTGTGCATGACGATTTTTACCGTGCTTTCCAATTCTCTGTTTGGTTGGGAATGCAGAGAGACATCCCTGCAGGTGATTCATTCTGCGGCAACACTGTTTTCCGGTACAGTCGGAGAGGCGCAAAATGCCATTACAGCTATGGGACTTGTGACGCTGCTTGCTGTCAGCAGTTTTACCTTGTTCGTGTCAAGCGTCAGCCGTTCCAATGTCAAGGCGCTGGGCATTTCGTTGGTATTTTTGCTCGCGCCGTCTTTGCTGTATATGTTTGGCGGCGGAAATTTGATCGCGTGGATTACCCGCATTTTACCGGCTGGCGGTGTTGGCATGAATAATAGCTATATCTATACGATATGCGATTTTGAATTTCTGCATCTTGGCAAGACGATCAGCGTTTGGCCGGTGCATGTGATGCTAGTATGTGAGCTTGTGGCGATTCCTTTGTTTTTATTTTTGACGGTACAGTGTTATCAGAAACATATTGCCAAATAACCTGCGTTGCAATGCCATAGAGAATGCTTTATAATGAGCATATATCCTATATCTGTCACAACAAAAAGGAGAAAACGATATGTTTCGAGAGATGAGAAGATATAAACAGGCAGTCACAGCGGAGACATGCGCAGAGATTCTCAAGACGGAAAAACGAGGTGTTTTGTCTGTCATCGGCGATGGGGGGTATCCGTATGCCGTTCCGCTGGATTTTTACTATGAGGAAGAGGAACAGACGATTTATTTTCACTGTGCCAAGGTCGGACATAAAATTGACGCGATTAAAGATTGTGACAAAGTGTGCTTTACCACATGGAATACCGGTTTTCAGAAAGAAAATGACTGGGTATGGAATGTGACCAGTGTCATTGTATTCGGCAGAGCGGAACTGATTGAAGACGCAGCACAGACGAGCGAAAAAGTCCGCAAGCTGGCAATGAAATATTATCCGACGGAAGAAGAAGTCGATGCAGAGATGGAAAAAGCCATTGCGCGTGTGCAGCTTTTGTCACTGCATATAGAACATATGACGGGAAAACTGGTAAATGAAAGATAAACGTTCAAAGGGGGGATACCATTGAAAAAGAGAATCCGATCTCTTGCCATACTGCTCAGTGCAGCACTCCTGTTAGGCTGTGTTGGATGCAGAACAAATTCTGCTGACACCGGCAGCGCAGCGCAAACCAAACCGACAACAACCGAGGAAGTCCAGAACATTGTCGATTCGATGTCACTGGAAGAGAAGGTGGCACAGCTGTTTCTTGTGCAGCCGGAAGCCATTGTTGATATTGGCACGGCGACAGCAGCGGGTGATGCGACAAAGCAGGCGATAAACAAAACGCCGGTCGGCGGATTTGTCTATTTCAGCGACAATTTGCAGTCGGAACAGCAGGTACAAGACATGCTGCGCAATGTTCAGAAGTACAGCGAGGACAGAATCGGCTTGCCCGCCTTTCTCAGTGTGGACGAAGAAGGCGGCACGGTGGCGCGCGTGGCATCGACCGGACGATTTGACGTGACAGATGTCGGCGATATGGCGGATATTGGCGCGTCAGGTGACGTAGATCAAGCCAAGCAGGCGGGTGATACCATCGGCACCTATCTGTCTGATTTGGGATTTAATTTGGATTTTGCGCCGGACGCCGATGTGCTCACCAATCCGGACAACACCGTGGTCAAAAAACGGTCGTTCGGCAGCGATCCGCGCGTGGTGTCTGACATGTCCCTTGCGGTTGCGCAGGGATTGGCACAGCATCAGGTGTACAGCGTGTACAAGCATTTTCCGGGACACGGTGCGACGGCGGGAGATACGCATCAGGGCTATGCGTACACGGACAAGACACTGGATGAACTCAAACAAAGCGAGCTGATTCCGTTTGAAAACGCCATTCAAAACAACGCAGCGTTCATCATGGCGGCGCATATCTCCGCGCCGCACGTCACAGGCGATGATACGCCGGCATCGCTTTCTAAGACTATGATTACCGATATTCTGCGCGGACAGATGGGCTATGACGGCATTGTCGTCACAGATGCGATGAACATGGGCGCCGTGACCGAGCAGTACACCTCTGCACAGGCGGCGGTGAAGGCGCTGCAGGCGGGAGCGGATCTTGTTCTCATGCCGGAGGATTTTCAGGAGGCCTATCAGGGCGTGCTGGACGCTGTGAAGGACGGGACATTAACCGAACAGCGAATCAATGAATCCGTGACGCGCATTGTCAAAGTAAAAGTCCATATGTAAGCAAAACCCCCGACAGCCTGTCGGGGGTTTTTCGTTATCGCTTGTTGGAACGTCTCCAGATGTGCTGTGCCTGTGCGGCGCGAACGAGTTGGTCGCGGAACATCGGATGAGCCAGAGAAATGATGGCTTCTGCCCGTTCCCACGTGGACTTGCCGATGAGATTGACAACGCCGTATTCCGTGGCGAGATAATACACCTGCGAGCGAGGCGAGGTGATAATATCGCCGCCGAAGCGCGGGACAATGCGTGACTGCTGCATGTTGTTTCTGTCCGTAAATGTGGAGCTCATGCAGATAAACGCCTTGCCGCCGCGGGAAGTCGAAGCGCCGGTCAAAAAGTCCAGCTGACCGCCTGTGCCGCTGATTTGCCGTGTGCCGGCACTTTCCGACGATACTTGTCCGTACAAATCCACTTCCAAGCAGCTGTTGATGGAAACCATGTTGTCAATGCGTCCAATCACTTCGGGATTGTTGACGTAGGACAGCGGATACACGGCGACACTTGGGTTTTCGTCAATCCAATCGTATAATTCGTTGGAGCCGACGGCGACACCGAGAACGCTTTTTCCGCGGTTGATGGTTTTATACCGGTTGGTGAGCTTGCCTGCCTTGTGGAGCTGTAAATAGGCATCGGAACATAGCTCCGTGTGCATGCCGAGGTCTTTGAGGTCGGATTCTGCAATCAAGTTGCCGAGTGCGTGCGGCAGGCTGCCAATGCCGAGCTGCAGCGTCATGCCGTCAACCAGATACGGCAGCAGGTTCTCGGCAATTTTGCGGTCAACATCCGTGATTTTTGGCACCGGAGCATCCGGAAACGGGTCGTGATGGCCTTCTACCACGTAATCCACATCCGAGATGTGAATGCATTCGTCGTAACCGCCGTACAGCTTGGGCAGATTTTCATTGACCTCAAGAATTACAATGTCTGCTTTGCGCAGAATCTGACCCGAGACGCCGGTAGAAGTGGACAAATTAAAGTACCCGTGCCGATCCATCGGCGTCACACACGCCATGGCGACATTGACCGTCAAAAAGTGCTTGTAATAATCCGAATTTAAGTGAAACACCATCGGGATATAATAGCACAGTCCGCGGTCGCACAGGCTGCGCTCATAGGAAGAACAGTGCCAGGAGTGATAGATAAAATGCTCCTGCGACGGGTCGCATTCCGCCACTTCCAATGGGCCGAATACCAGATTGCCGCGGATTTTCACGTCCGTCAGTTCATCGCGGCGGGCAGCCAGCGCGCGGTCGAGCAAAATCGGCTGTCCTAAGCTGGTGGTATAGTCAATCCAATCGCCGCTTTTGATGACCTGTACCGCCTGTTCCGGTGTGCGCAATTTGCGCTTGTATTCTTCCAACACATTCATACAGATGCCCTTCTTTCTGTCAGTCAGGAATATAGCTTTGTCCCGTCATCAGATCATACCACGTGAACACTCCGTTTTCCCACAGCATATAGCTCGGATGGGAATCGTCCTTGGGAATGGAAATCGAGCCGGGATTCAAGTATGTGAACGTCTCGTGCTCGTGACGGCAGGGAACGTGTGTGTGTCCGCACAGCAGCACATCGCCCTGTGCCAGTGCCGGCGGATTTTGCTCGTTGTAGTGGTGGCCGTGGGTGATGTAAACCGTCTGATCGCCCAGCATCAGAGCGGCATAGTCTGCCAGAATCGGGAAATCCAGAACCATCTGGTCTACCTCGGTGTCACAGTTGCCGCGCACACACAGCAGCTTGTCGCGAATGCCGTTGAGCATCGGGATGACGTCCTTTGGCTCATAGCCTTTGGGAAGATCGTTGCGCGGGCCATGGTACAGCAAATCGCCGAGCAGTACAACGCGGTCGGGCTGGTGTTCCTCGATGCGGTCGAGCAGCCAGCCGCAGTAATACGAAGAACCATGGATATCCGATGCGATCAATACTTTTTTCACAATGCAAAACTCCTGTCTTAAACCTTTTATCGTATTTTATTGTACTGGATTTTGCCGAAATAGTAAAGCAGTGCGAGAAAAATCCCCTTCCAAAAATTTTGGAAGGGGATTGCATTTCGGAAAATTAGCCGAGCAGCATCGGAACCAGCTTCAGGAAGAAGCCGGCAGCAGCTGCGGAGCCGATAACACCGGCAACGTTCGGACCCATGGCGTGCATGAGCAGGAAGTTGGACGGATTTTCCTTCTGGCCTTCGATCTGAGCCACACGAGCAGCCATCGGAACGGCGGATACACCGGCGGAACCGATCAGCGGGTTGATCTTGCCCTTGGTAACCCAGCACATGATGTCGCCAAAGATGACGCCGCCAAAGGTGGAGAGCAGGAATGCAGCCAGACCCAGAACGATGATGAAAATGGTCTGTCTGGTCAGGAAGGTGCTTGCAGCAGCGGTTGCGCCGACAGAGGTGCCGAGCAGGATGGTGATGGAGTTCATCAGAGCATTCTGAACGGTGTCAGACAGACGGTCGCATACGCCGCACTCGCGGAACAGGTTGCCCAGCATCAGCATGCCGATCAGCGGAGCGGTGTCCGGCAGCAGCAGGATAACGATGGTAGCAACAGCAATCGGGAAGATGATCTTCTCAGCCTTGGAAACTTCGCGCAGCTGCGTCATCTTAATCTTGCGGTCTTCCTTGCGCGTAAACGCCTTCATAATCGGCGGCTGAATCATTGGTATCAGCGCCATGTACGAGTACGCCGCAATAGCGATGGCGGACAGGTACTCCGGAGCCAGCTGAGAGGTAACCATGATTGCGGTCGGGCCGTCTGCACCGCCGATGATGCCGATGGCAGCAGCAACGTTGACCGGAAAATGGAAAATCAGCAGAGCGCCGAGGAAGGCGGAGAAGATACCGAACTGCGCAGCGGCGCCGAGCAGCAGGGAGGACGGACGGGCAATCAGCGGACCGAAGTCTGTCATTGCACCGACGCCCATAAAGATCAGCGGCGGATAAATATCGAATTTAACGCCATAATAGAAGTAATTGAGCAGTCCGCCGTCCTGCATGATGTTTGCGTTCGGCAGGTTTGCCAGCAGCATACCGAATGCAATCGGAACCAGCAGCAGCGGCTCAAACTTCTTTGCGATGCCCATGTACAGCAGGACAAACGCAATGAGAATCATGATGAGGCTTCTGGGGTCGCTTGCAAAACCCGCAAAGCCCGATTCTCCGAGAATCTTACCGAGAACGGTAGTGAAAGAAAATTCCATTGTATGCGACCTCCGTTAAGAGATGGTGCACAGAACACTGCCGGTGTCAACCGACGCGCCCTTGGATACGCATACGGAAGTTACCGTACCATCCTTGTTTGCAAAGATTTCGTTCTCCATCTTCATTGCTTCCAGAATGAACAGGATGTCGCCGTTCTTTACGGTCTGACCCTGCTGGCAGCGAACGTCGAGGATGGTACCCGGCATCGGGGAAGTGATCGGATCACCTGCGCCTGCCGGAGCTGCCGGAGCAGCAGCCGGTGCAGCAGCCGGTGCCGGTGCAGCGGCAGGAGCCGGAGCGGCAGCAACCGGAGCCGGAGCCGGTGCCTCGCCGATGTAAGCAGCGACAGCCTTGCCCTTTTCTACTTCAACTTCATACTGTTTGTCGTTGAGTGTTACGATATATTTCATGTTGTTTTGTACCTCCAATTAAAGCGCCTGAATGCGTCTGAACTGCAATTCGTCCAGCGGAATGTCGGTCTCATCGCTGATGATGGCCATAATGCACGCCGCGGTCTCTTCATCGACATCAATCAGCTGCAGCTTGCCGTCCCACGGCTTGGAAGGCTTTTCCTCTTCCTTTGCAGGAGCAGCCGGAGCCTGTTCAGCCGGAGCAGCAGATTTGTCGCCACCCTTATGGAACATTCTGTTGATGAATGCAGAAATAGCCGGAAGGGTGCGTACAACGGCAGAGATGATTTTAATGACGACAATCAGGAAAAGCAGAAGGAGGAATACGGTTACGAAGCCACACAGCGCAATCAGCAGGGCTTCACCTACACCAATGTTCATTGTCTGCCTCCTTAGTCAACCTTCTTGATGGAATATGTTACCTTGACGCCCTTGTGCTCCTCGCGGTACTGGAAGAACTTCTCAGCCTGCTGCGGGAATGCTACATAGGACAGAACATCCTCCTCGCTCTCGGCGATGCCTTCCAGCTTCTTGACAGCTTCCGGAATCTCCGGCTTGAGCGTCTCTGCGTAGCGGCTTTCCATCGGCTTGTTGCCTTCGCCCAGAACCTTGGTTACCAGTTCCGGATTGATTTCAGCCGGTGCCTTGCCGTACTCGCCGCGGATGTATGCGCGGATTTCCTTGGTGATGTTCTTGTAACGCTCGCCCATCAGGACGTTGTTAACAGCCTGCGAACCAACCATCTGGCTCAGCGGGGTAACCAGCGGCGGGTAGCCCATATCCTTGCGGACATTCGGAACCTCAGCCAGAACCTCGTCCAGACGATCCAGCGCCTTCATGTCGGTCAGGTTTGCAATCAGGTTGGACAGCATGCCGCCCGGAATCTTGTAGTGGAGGGCGTTGGTGTTGACGTTCATAACGAACGGGTTAATCTTGCCTTCCTTGACATATGCCTTCTTGATCGGCTCGAAGAACTCGTTGACCTTGCGCATGGCAGCGCGGTCCAGACCGGTCTCATAGCCCATCTGTACGAGCACGTGATCCATAGCCTCGGTGCACGGCTGGGAAGTACCGCCTGCGAACGGAGAGATTGCGCAGTCGATGACGTCAGCGCCTGCCTCAACAGCCTTCAGGTAGGTCATGGAGCCCAGACCGGTGGTAGCGTGGGTGTGAACGACGATCGGAATCTTGACCTCAGCCTTGAGTGCGGTGATGAGATCGTATACTTCCTGCGGGCTCATAACGCCTGCCATGTCCTTGATGCACAGGGACTGGCAGCCAAGCTCTTCAATCTGCTTGCCGAGCTTTGCATAGTTTTCCAGCGTGTGAACCGGAGACTGGGTGTAAGAAATCGTGCCCTGTGCTTCGCCGCCTGCCTTCAGGCATTCGTCAACCGCGGTCTCGATGTTGCGCATATCGTTGAGCGCGTCGAAAATACGGATGATGTCGATGCCGTTTTCTACGCTCTTGCGAACGAAAGCGCGAACCGTGTCGTCAGAGTAGTGCTTGTAGCCCAGAATGTTCTGGCCGCGCAGCAGCATCTGCAGCTTGGTGTCCGGCATAGCCTTGCGGATGGTGCGCAGACGCTCCCACGGATCTTCGTTCAGGTAACGAAGGCAGGAATCGAATGTAGCACCGCCCCAGCACTCGACAGAGTGGTAACCAACCTTGTTCATGGTCTCTAGAATCGGCTTGAATTCCGACATCGGGAGACGAGTTGCGCACAGAGACTGGTTGGCGTCACGAAGGACGGTCTCTGTGATCTTCAGTTTTTTTGGCACAGTGTATCAGCTCCTTTAAATAATTAAAGATGACGAAAATAAGTAAATGACGTTTTTTGACGGAACATGATGCGGTGCGAGCCGCAGCCGCCGTACAAAATAAGGTCATCCAAACACTGTTATTATACATCAGAAATACACAGTATTGCAATGCAATTTTCGTATAATTACAGATAATTTGAACAGAAATTCGTATAAAAAGCAAAGAAGCAAGAATGTAATAGTCAAAGTAGACAAAAAATGACAATACAATCCGGCGAAATGCGAATTGACAAAAACAAAAAGATCCCCTTTGGTTTGAAAGGGAATCTTTTGTTACAAAAAAGGTATAAAAATACAAATTACTGCGCATTTCGGCAGGCGGTTTTCATCGTGCGTACATAATCCGCAACCGGCTGCACGCTGTCGCGGCCGTACTGCGCGATGAGCTTGACAATCGCAGAGCCGACAATCGCGCCGTCCGCCTGACGGCACATGCTCTCTGCCTGTTCCGGCGTCGAGATGCCGAAGCCGACGGCACACGGAATGTCCTTGACCTCCTTGACGAGCTTGACCATGGCGCCGATGTCGGTCGTAATCGCCGTGCGTGTGCCGGTGACGCCGAGGGAGGAGACGCAGTACAGGAAGCCGTTCGCCTGTTCGGCAATCGCGCGGATGCGGTCGTGCGAGGTCGGTGCAATCATGGAAATCTGGTCGAGGCCGTATTTTTGACACAGCGGCTCGAACTCCTGCTTTTCCTCAAACGGCACGTCCGGAACGATGATGCCGTTCATGCCGATTTCCGCGGCGGTTTTGAGGAAGCGGTCTGCGCCGTAAGAGAAGATTACGTTTGCATAGGTCATAAATACCATCGGAATCGAGACCGTCTGACGCACGCGGCGCACCATATCGAAAATCTTGTCGGTGGTAGTGCCCGCGGACAGGGCGCGCAGGTTGGCGTCCTGAATAACCGGACCCTCAGCGGTCGGGTCGGAGAACGGAATGCCCAGCTCAATGAGATCTGCGCCGGCTTCTGCGATGGCGCCAATCAGTTTTTCGGTGGTTTCCAAATCCGGATCACCGCAGGTCAAAAATGGAATAAACGCTTTGCCGTCTGCAAAAGCATCTGCAATCTTAGTCATGAAGATCCTCCCCTCTGTAGCGTGCAATTGCCGCTACGTCCTTGTCGCCGCGGCCGGAGACATTGACGACAATAATCTGATCCGGAGACATCGTCGGCGCGAGCTTCTGCGCGTAAGCGATGGCATGCGCGGACTCAATCGCCGGAATAATGCCCTCCGTGCGGGACAGATATTCAAATGCCTGTACCGCTTCTTCGTCGGTAATCGGCACGTACTGCGCGCGGCCGGAGTCAAACAGCATCGCGTGCTCCGGACCGATGCCCGGATAGTCCAGACCGGCGGAAATCGAGTAAACCGGTGCAATCTGACCGTATTCGTCCTGACAGAAGTACGACTTCATGCCGTGGAAGATACCCAGACGGCCGGTGGACAGGGTGGCAGCGGTCTCCTTGGTGTCGATGCCGCGTCCAGCAGCCTCGCAGCCGATGAGCTGAACGCCCTCGTCCTCAATGAAGTTGTAGAAGGCGCCGATGGCGTTGGAACCGCCGCCGACACAGGCAATGACGGCATCCGGCAGACGGCCTTCCTGCTCCAGAATCTGCTGCTTGATTTCCTTGGAAATCACAGCCTGAAAGTCACGAACGATGGTCGGGAACGGATGCGGACCCATGACGGAGCCGAGGACATAGTGCGTGTCATCAATGCGGCTGACCCACTCACGGAAGGTCTCGGAAACGGCATCCTTCAGGGTTGCGGTACCGCTGTCGACCGGATGCACCTTGGTGCCCAACAGCTTCATGCGGTAGACGTTGAGCGCCTGACGCTCGGTATCCAGACGACCCATGTACACTTCGCATTCCAGACCGAGCAGAGCGGCAGCGGTTGCGGTTGCGACACCGTGCTGACCGGCGCCGGTCTCCGCAATGACACGGGTCTTGCCCATCTTCTTGGCGAGCAGGCACTGTGCCAGCGCGTTGTTAATTTTGTGGGAACCGGTATGATTGAGATCCTCGCGCTTGAGATAAATCTTTGCGCCGCCCAGATCCTTGGTCATCTTGTCCGCATAGTACAGCAGGGAAGGACGGCCGACATAGTTTTTGAGCAGCTCATCCAGCTCCGCATGGAATGCCGGATCGTTTTTATAATAATTGTACGCTTCTTCCAGTTCGTGGATGGCATTCATCAGAGTTTCGGGGATGTATTGTCCGCCGTGAATGCCGAATCTTCCTTTTGACATGTTATATACTCCTTATGATGTTGATCAGGGCGCGGATTTTTTCGGGATCTTTGACACGATTTGTCTCCGCGCCGCTGGAAATATCCATTGCATCCGGCTGCATATTGGCAGCATCCTGTATATTTTCCTCGCGCAGGCCGCCTGCCAGAATAAACGGGCGTCCGATGTCGCGCACGAGCGTCCAATCAAAGGTTTCGCCGGTGCCATAGCCGTTGTCCAGCAAAATCATATCCGCACTGCTGGCACGCGCCGCATCCAAATCATCAGTCGATCGAATGCGAAATGCCTTCCAGACCGGTTTTCCGGTGCGCGTTTGCAGCGCCTGAATGTAGGCGTCATCCTCTTGCCCGTGCAGCTGCGCAATATCTATGATACCCTGTTCCAGCAGGGAAGCGACCGTGTCGAGCGGCTGATTGACGGTAACGCCGACGGCGGGAATGTCCGAAGACAGCTGTGCGTGCAGAGCCTGCACCTGCTCCGGTGTGCAGCTTCGATGGCTCTTGGGAAAATTGATGATAAATCCGGCGTAATCCGGCCGGTATTGATTGACCGCCGCGATATCTGACGGGCGGCTGAGTCCGCAAATTTTTACTTTCATTGGTTTAGACCTGCATGTCTCATCTCGCGGAGCAACGCGGTTTTGTCCGGTGCACGCATGAGCACTTCGCCCATCAGCACGGCATCCGCGCCAATGCTGCGCAGCGCTGCGAAATCGGCGGCGCAGGACACGCCGGATTCCGCAACGTAGATGCTTTCCGGCGGAATCAAGTCGCGCAGGCGGCTGGCGTTGGAAAAATCAACGGAGAAGTCCTTCAGATTGCGGTTGTTGACGCCAATGACGCGTGCGCCGGCGTCAACGGCGGACTGAATTTCCGCTGCGTCGTGCGCTTCGACCAGTGCAGTGAGTCCCAGCGTTTCGCAGATGCCGAGATAGCGTGCAATGGTTTGAGTATCCAAAATGGCGCAGATGAGCAAAATCGCATCGGCACCCATGAGCTTCGCCTGATAAATCTGGTATTCGTCAACCGTGAAATCCTTGCGAATCATCGGTGTCTGTACTGCTGCGCGAATATCGGTAAAAATCGCATCGCTGCCGAGAAACCATTTGGGTTCGGTCAGACAGGAGATGCAGTCGGCACCCGCCTGTTCGTATTGCTTGGCGATGTCCAGATACGGGAAATCCTGTGCGATGATGCCCTTGGAAGGCGATGCCTTTTTGACTTCACAGATAAAGGACAAGGCGTCTGCGCGCAGTGCCTGTTCAAACGCAAACGGCGTGCGGGGAGAAACCGTTTCACAGCGCTGCTTGAGTTCCTCCAACGGGTGTGCCTGCTTGTCGGCAAGCACACGCTGCTGCGCATAAGCAGCAAGTTCGTCTAATATCATGTTCCGCTCCTCTTACTTGTTGGATGCAGCAACATAGGCTTTCAATGTCTGCATAGCCTTGCCGGAATCAACCAGTTCAGCCGCCAGCTTCACGCCGTCAGCCAGTGTGTCAGCCTTGCCGGAGATGTACAGCGCAGCGCCGGCATTCATCAGGACAATATTGCGTTTTGCGCCCTGTTCCTTGCCAGACAGAATATCACGGGTGATCTGTGCGTTTTCTTTGCCGGTGCCGCCGACAATATCGCTCTTGCTGCCGCGCGGGAAGCCGAAATCCTCCGGCTGAATCGTGTAGCTCTTGTATTCGCCGGTGCCGAACTCGCATACGGTGGTCGGTGCGCTGATGGAAATTTCGTCCATGGTGTCCTGACCGAATACCACCATGCCGCGCTCGACGCCGAGGCTGGACAAAACGTGTGCCATCGGCTCAACCAGATATTCTCCGTAAACGCCGAGCACCTGATAGCACGGCTTGCACGGATTGGTGATTGGACCGAGAATGTTAAAGATGGTGCGGAAGCCGAGCTCCTTGCGGATGGCGCCGACATACTTCATGGACGTGTGATACTTCTGTGCGAAGAAAAAGCACAGGCCGACATCCTTCAATTCCTGCACACAGGTCTCCGGTGTCTGGTTCAAATTGACGCCGAGCGCTTCCAGACAGTCGGCGGCGCCGGACTTGGAGGACGCTGCGCGGTTGCCGTGCTTGGCTACCGGCTGACCGCCTGCCGCGATAACGATGGAGGCGGTGGTGGAGATGTTGAAGGAATTGGAACGGTCACCGCCGGTTCCGACGATTTCCAAGCACTTGAGATCGCCGGTATCTACCGGAATGGCGTGTTCGCGCATGGCAGCGGCGCAGCCCGAAATCTCGTCAATGGTTTCAAACTTTGCGCTCTTGGTAGAGAGTGCTGCGAGAAATGCGGCGTTCTGTGTCGGGGTCGATTTGCCGCTCATAATTTCATTCATAACCCGATAGGCTTCATCATATGTCAAATCTTCACGGGTGACAATTTTTTCAATCGCTTCTTTAATCATAATGAGAACTCTCCTTTATCTATGAAATATGCGTTAGAGCGCAAGAAAATTTTTCAGCAGAACGGAACCCTGCGGGGTGAGAATGGATTCCGGATGGAACTGCAGACCAAAGACCTTGTTTTTTTCGTCCATGACTGCCATGACCTCTCCGATGCTGTCCGTGGATACGATTTTAAGCGTATCCGGCAGGTCGGTGCCGATCAGAGAATGATACCGCGCAACTGTCATTTCGTTTGCCAGACCGTCAAACAGCGGACAGCTGTGGTCGAGCGAGACAATGCTCTGCTTGCCGTGCATCAGGTGCTTGGCGTGCGTCACGGTGCCGCCGTACACCTCACAGATGGCTTGATGACCGAGGCATACGCCGAGAATGGGAATTTTTCCTGCAAATTCCCGAATGACGTCCTCACAAATGCCCGCATCGCACGGACGTCCCGGACCAGGAGAGAGAAGAATGTGATCCGGATGCAGCTTGCGGATTTCGTCCGGTGTAATCCGGTCGTTGCGAAATACACGGATATCCGGCTCAATCGCACCGCACATCTGGTAGAGATTGTAGGAAAAGCTGTCGTAATTATCAATGAGTAAAAGCATTGCAAAGCACCTCTCAGTCTGCGTCCACTTCGGCGGCGCGTTCAATCGCAGCGATGACGGCGCCTGCCTTGTTCTGGGATTCCATGTATTCATTTTCCGGAATCGAGTCAGCGACGATGCCGCCGCCTGCCTGGATGGTCACCCTGTCATTTTTCTTTACCGCCATGCGGATGGCAATGCAGGTGTCCATGTTGCCGGTGAAATCGACGTAGCCGAGTGCGCCGCCGTATACGCCGCGGGCGCACGGCTCCAGCTCCTCGATGATTTCGCAGGCGCGAATCTTCGGCGCGCCGGACAAGGTGCCGGCAGGAAGCAGGGTGGAGATGGCATCAAAGGCATCAAACTTCGGCAGAATATTGCCCTCAACAACCGAGGTGATGTGCATGATGCGGGAATACCGGTGAATCATCTGATAATCTGTGACTTCGACAGAACCGAACTGAGACAATTTGCCAATGTCATTTCTGCCCAAATCGACGAGCATGTTGTGCTCGGCAAGTTCCTTTTCATCCGACAGCAAATCTTTTTCCAGTGCGAGATCTTCTTCTTTATCTGCGCCGCGCGGACGGGAACCGGCAACCGGAAATGTAGACAGACGGCCGTTTCGCAGACGAACCAGCGTTTCCGGAGAGGTGCTCATCAGCTCGATGTCATCCCGATGCAGGTAAACCATGTACGGAGAAGGGTTGGTAGTGCGCAGGACGCGATACGCATCGAGCAGACTGTCGGTATACGGCGTTTCAAACCGGCGGGACAGGACTGCCTGAAAAATATCGCCGTCTATAATGTGCTGCTTGGTCTTGTTGACGATGTCGCAGTATTCTTCCTTGGTCACGTTGCAGGTGAACTGCGGCTTGCAGTGCTTGTGTGCGGCCGGCAGCTGCATCGGCTCGCGAATCAGACGAATCATTTTTTCGATTTCTGCGCGCGCCGTGCCGTAATTTTCCAAGACGTTATCGGTCGGCATGTTGACGATGACATTGATTTTCTGCGACAGGTGGTCGTATGCGATGACCTTGTCAAACAGCATCAGGTCGAAATCATCCACATCGCTGGAGCGAAGATGCAGGGTCGGCTCTGCATAGCCGATCATACGATAGGCGTAGTAGCCAACCAAGCCGCCGGTAAACGGGGGAAAGCCCTCGATGCGCGGCGCTTTGTACTGCGCCATGAGTGCGCGGAGGATGTCGTTGGGCTGATCCGTGGTAACGCTTTCGCGGCGTCCGTCGGCATATTCCGTGGTGACAACGTGGTCTTTGCATACAATATGAACAAGCGGGTCATAGCCGAGGAACGAGTACCGTCCCCAGCGCTCGCCGCCCTCTACGCTTTCCAGCAGACAGTAGCGATTGGATACCTGCGCAATCTTGCGCAGAAGCGCAATCGGCGTGGTGACATCGGCGTAAATTTCGCGGCACAGCGGAATCATCGAATAGTCCGCGGCATACGATTGAATTTCGGAAGAAGTAGGTTTCAGCATGATATATCGTCCTTTCTGAATGGATGCGGTGAGGGAAGGGCAATAAAAAAAGCCTTCATCCCGAGTCCTGCATCTCTGCTAGAATCTCTGGGACAAAAGCTGTCAGCTTCTGCGGTGCCACCCATATTGCCGATGGTTCGAAAGAACATCGACCACTCATCACACACCAACATGTGCGCTCCACGATAACGGCGGGATTCCGTCAGCGCCTACTTGCCGACACGGCGTTCAGGCTGCCCTCACGAGTCCATTCGGCATCATCCATACCACTGTAATCCCACCATCTACAGCTCTCTGTGCGTACTTCACGAA
>OCTW011587795.1_pt1 | contig 20423 bp, 17 predicted proteins | sample 1539671 | NCBI WGS metagenome assembly OCTW01 (sample SAMN02144230, study PRJEB22623) | gut metagenome | biome: sheep rumen | host: Ovis aries | place: New Zealand
TTCTTCTCCAAAGCCAACTCTGACGCCGAGGTGCTGCCCGGCCTGATCTCCGCCCATTATGAAATAGTTTGCGTTGATCTTTGCCATAATCGTTACGCCTTTTGCATCAATATCAGTAATCAGCTGACGGCTGAGCGAATATGGCTTATTTGGTTCTTTTGCTGATACGAGGCCAATTCTTGTGCCAGGATACTGCGGAATAACCAAGATTCTCTGGTTTTCGTACGTTGTAAAAAGCCGCTTACCTGGCTGTAGATCGAGCATGCTATCACCCCCTGCCCAAGCTTTGAATCTAAGTGCTCCAAGAGCATTCGCCCAAATGGAGTCGCTAACTGGAACGGCAACTACGTCCTTATGCTTTACGCCATCGAGCATCTGGTTCATGCCGACCATCTTGTGGTTGTAGTACATTGCTATATGACTAAGCGGGAAGACCGTTCCTGGAGTACGCTTTCTGTTGCCCCAGATAACAAAGTCACCGTTTCTGAACTGGTTCCAGTCGTCGATAAAATAAAAGGCCTCTGGATGCTGCGAATATCTGTTGATCCAATAGTAATCAACGTATCCGTCTCCTCCAGTAGGCCAATGGTAGCCAAGCACTGTGTATGTTGCTTTCTTGAAATAGTCTGCACACTGATGAGGATCCGACACCGGCACCCCATCCATTTCCCATATCTTCCCTAAAGTCGATAGGTAAAAATCATCTACTGAAATGACCGATGCCATTTTGAAGTCTCCTTAATCAATTTGATAGATGATAGCCTGACAGATCTGGTACTGTGATGTTTCCGTCGTCATAGATGTATCGGAACACAAACGGAATAGAAGCGTCATTATCTTTACTTATTGACGAACCACTAAGATTTCTGAAAAGGACGTATCCTTGTCCGTGAGTGGTTTTTGTGCTGTTGATATATCCGCCTGCGCCGGCAATCGTTCCTACCAAAACTCCGCCATTCCACATGACTGTAGTTTCCGCTGGGGCATATGGAAGATGGTTTGAAGTAAACGTTGCAGTAATATCGCCATTCGATCCGTTTGCCCACGCGGAGCTTCTATTAACTAAAAGTTCAAGCTCCACCATTTTTCCGTATCTAATTGCGCTTCTAACGACAACTCTCATATTATTTGTAATAAAATCAGCAGATATATCCTCCCTCGTTGGCAAAGAAGATGCTCCAGGATACTTTCCATCTGTTCTTACGTAATAATTTGTGCCGTCGTAGTAGATCAAATATGTTCCTGCTGGTAAAGTGCAATTCGAAGATGAAGATGGCTTTCCATTAATGAACAAGGTTTTAACTCCTGTCTCATTAATATTCAAAGTCAATGCGTTACTCACTGTGTTATCATGTATAAACGACACTGTAAATAGTGAACCGGCACAAAGACTATAATTACTCATCTTTATCTGTTTTGTTGAATTGCCTCCGGTGCTGTCCAGCTGATAACCTGGAACAACAATTCTGTTCGGATTTTCAATCGCCGTGATAACAAAATGCACTCCGTCATAGACAAATGTTACCACCGAATTACTCGCAATTACCGTGGTAACATACGTAACAGCTGTCGGGTTAAGAGCAGACCCATTATAATAAATCGATTTTTCGCCAGTGCTATTGACGTTTAGTTTTGGTGTTGCAACGGTTACAGCGTTTTTAAATAAAACAGAAATTCGACTGCCTTCGACAAGATTGTATCCAGGTGCGTTAATGGCGTACACCCCACTTGATGGAGTTGTAACCGTATGGTATCCATGTCCGAGATTAGCATTCGACTGATGCTGAGTAAGGAACGTACTTCCTTTTGTTACTGTCAGTGCTCCGTTAGATGCAGTGATGCCAGTAACAGCATTACCAGAGCCAGTGGTTGTGACAGTGGTTACTGTGTCAGTGAATTTTGCGTTTGCTGGAACATCAGAATTTACTGAATGGCCGTTAACAGTTCCACTAATATTTGAGCTTAACGTATTTGTCGATGGTGTATATTTTAAATTGTCGCTATGTGCTCTTTTTGTTTCTGTTGTTGAATCCGAGAACCACACATGTCTTGCTACGCTATTTGTTGCCGAACCATTTGTCGCAACGCCAGTTGCATTGCCTGTTAACGAGCCTACGAATCCACCAGACGCTGTAACCTTTGCTGGAAATGTCACATTTTGATCGAAGTCGTGATTATACATTTTGTCGAAGCCCATGTATGTATTAGGCATTGCCCATACAGTGTCACCATAGCCTCGAATTTCGGCGATCGTTTGAAATTGAGTTTCAGACCCGGTGTTCATTGTTGTGGTGGATCCGTCTTTTCCTCTCGTCATGAATGTGATTCGCCAGTTCCACCAATTACCAGTTTGGGTTGGATATCCACCAAAAGCAGCAGGAGACTGCAAAGCAACGAAGTCTGCTCCGGACCAGCCATTCATATAATAATCGTTATCAGAAAATGCAGTGACCCAGTTCGTAGAATTTCCACCAGTAGCTCTTTCGACTTTAATGCCCATAGTATCATTAGACGATGAAATCCAAAAATACAATGAATTAAGTTGAAAATATCTCTCCGTGCTAAGAACATAATTGCTATTCCAGTAATTGTACTTGGCTGTTTCGGCTGTACCAGAAGGAACGTTGTACTTCATTGCTGTAATAGTTATACGAAGTCCACATAACAGATTTTTCTTACCGTTAATCTGTGGCAACGGCATATAGTATGCTCTTGTTTCTGCAAATATCTGCCTCTTTTCGCTATTACTGAATCCTGCGTCGACCCATGTAGTACCACCGTCAGTAGTTTTTTCAACAATTATTTGATCTGCCGGTAAGAATGCCAAATGATTAGCTCTCGCCTGATTAATCATCGGCCTTACAGTCACGTCAGAAACACCTCGAATTGCAGTCTGATATAATTCTGTCGTATTCCCTCTTGTGTTTTTGTTAATTGCCCCTATATTATTAGCCGTCAGATTCACATTTCCGGTTCTATATGAACTCTCAGCATTGCCTTTTACGCCTGTGACTTTTACAGCGTTTGCAACATATGTTTTTATTTTTCCCCAAAGAGTAGCAAGCCCGGTCTCGTCCAAATATGTTTTTGCCATCAATTACCTCCGTATTACACTATCAAACGCAAACGCTGTTGATTGTGGCTTCTGTAATTGCTGTAACATCTGAACCGATTGCTGAATGCACAAACGCTGTAGTTGCAATCTGTGTGTTGTTTGTTGAAGAGCCTGCCGTTGGAGCCGTTGGTGTTCCGGTAAGACCTGGTGAAGCAAGAGGTGCTCTTGTTGTGTCTGTAGGATGTCTATGATCTTCTCTTGCGTATTTAGCACTTGTTCCTACTGATTTCGTACCGTCCATAAGAGGATCGGCACTGCCAGCTGTCAGGTTATTCTGAACAACTGTGAAGTCTCCGTCTGCAGCAGAAGAACCCTTGTCTTTGATAGCAAAGATCATGTCTCCAACTTCGCATGCCTGGCCAGCATACGTTCCGGCTCCGTTTGTTCCTACAAGCCAATACCAGCCCTTCTTGTAGGAGTCGCCTGTTATTGCTGAATAAGCAGTTACTGAGCCATGGAACATTACCGCACCAACCTCAGATGCTGCAATTTTGTCGTCAATCGTTTTATTAAGGACTTTAGCTGTAATTAATCGCTGATTTGTACTCGTTCCAGTGGTGGCTTCGCTCTGAGGCATTGCAAGGTACGTTACTACTTCCCCAGGAAAATATCCATCGGTGCGTACGCTATAATGGTCACCATCGTAATACACTAAATATGTGCCAGCAGGAAGAGTCTTATTAGACGATGAAGACATCTCGCCGTTAATATATAACGTTTTTGCACCAGTTCCATCAACATTTAATGATAGTTTACTAGATGCGGTATTATCAAAAGTAAACGTAACAGGAAATATAGAACCAACACCGATCCCAGTGCCAATGCCTGTGCCCATTCGTATTATTTTTGTTGAATTTCCGCCGTTTGAATCGTACTGATAACCAGGAACAACTATCCTTTTTGGGTGTTCAATCGATGTAATGTCATACGTGGATCCACTATATACCATCGTGACTACTGCACCGCTTTGAATAAGGGCTTTGGACGGGTCTGTCAAATTTCCGCCAAGATTAATTTTGGATCCATTATAATATATTGGTTTGGCTCCAGTTGAGTTAATATTTAGTTTTGGTTCTTTTTCCGTTACTACGTTTCTAAACCATACCGAAACGCGTCCGCCAACACTTAATGAAAAATCCGCATATATTGTACCAGTAGTACTAATGTTATACACATCGTCTGTCGGTGTTGTTGCTTCGAAAAAACCATTACCAAAGTCTAATGAGTCGTATGTAGTGTCTGTGTCAAGATCTCCTACTAAACGGAATATAGTGCCATCATATACAAATAAATATACTCTACCTGCTTGCCCAAGCCCTCTTGAACCAAGCTGAGAGGCTCTATAATATACATTTTTAGCACCAAGACTATTTACGTTCAGCGTCACATTTTCAGCAGTGTTGACTTCATCAAACTTAACTGCGATCCATGCGCCTGTTTCATATGTAAAACCCGTACACGAAACTGTTTTAGCTGCCGTAGCACCTGCTGTGCTACAAGTAGCGTAATGGGAAATATTTGCACTTCCATTAAAAGAAACGCCGTCGATTTTTCTCGGAGTCGTCAACGTAGCCGCCTTGTTGACCGATTTATTAGCATCTGCCGTGTTGTCGACATTGCCGAGACCAACATCAGATTTGGTAAATGCTAAATCGGTTTTTATTTTTGCTAAAGTGACGACATTAGACGTTTCGCCATTTCTCGTTTGCTGTATGATTTTGTTTGTAGCGTCATATGACACGTCAGACACAAACTTTGCCTTAATCTTAGCCCATACTAACGCAAGACCAGTTTCATCTAAATATGTTTTTGCCATGTGCCTCCTTAAACTCTAAAAATATTAGTAATAGTCTCGCCACTAATTGGATCGAGATTGAGCTCAGAATACGTCTTATCCCCCTCAAGTGTCACGCCTTCGATCTGCGGTTTATTGGTAAGCTGAGCGTAGTCTGCAACAGACCCTGGCAAACCAAATTGAAAATCCAGAGATGATTCTGACAATGTTGCTGATACAGTTGCTGCCGATCCTGGCGCGAGCGTGTTGACTTCTGCGGATACGGATGTGATGTTCGTTCCAGAAGATTCAGAAGAAGAGTTAAGAGTAGTGCCTGATATGCTCTTTTTCTTCTTCCCATAGAGCATTACAACACTACTCATCGTCTTCTACCTCTCTTGAAATTATCTGACCGTCAACGCACTCTACCTGACTGGTAATCTTCTGGCTACCGCTGATCGTCTGCCGCATAATATAACTCGTCACTTCAGTTCCGTCTTTTGCAGTAAACGTGAATGCGTCGCCAGCTTCCAAATAAGGAACATTAGCAAATGTGGCGTCGATTGGCGTGAATTTCATTGTTGGAATATAAGGAACAAATCTCTTCTCCAACAGAATTTTAGCCATTGTTGCGTACTTGTTGTATTTTCCAGCGTCATGCCAAGCATTATCCAGATAGTAATACACGTGTCCTTTTGCCCATGTGAAACCATCAACAGTTTTTGTTGATCCAGTGAATCGATAATTCTTGCTTTTGTCTATGTCTGCGCCTGGAGGATCTGTGATGGCTGTTGGAGGAATAAGAAGCATGTTTTTAAGCAAGAAATTATCAGTCATGTCATACACAGATTTCTTGCTGGCATCTATTGAATATGTTGTAGTTACTTCTTCACCAGCAGCGTTCGTATACGTATACCGAATTTTGCCAACGTCTTCTACGTCGTATTCGTCCCACCATGCATTTTGAACAGTGTTTGAATCATTTAAAGAAATTGGATTAGATTTGTCCAAATGTTTTAATTCAAATGTTCCATCGCGATTCTGTTTCAAGAATGACGCATTAGCTTCAGCGTATCCGCCGAGCAAATCTTCAGTGCTTATTGCGTTTGAGAACATATAGTATGTTCCAAGTTGCGATTTTGTTGTTTCTAAAGTCGATTTTATAATGACATAGCTTGACGAAAACTCGGTTTTGTCTAGTGTTGCATAGTAAACGTTAATTTCGTTCACGTTGCTTCTTTCGTGATACTGGTCAACAGGCCAATCGTTTGAAAAATCTGTATAGCCTTTATCTTCTCTGTCATCAGAATATGACTGAAACCACTGCGTAGGAAATGCTGTACCGCTACTTCCTCTTTTGCCATTAAACCATTTAGTAATGATACGGAATTCAATACGACACGATTTAACATTTGCTGAAGAATATCCATTTGGCTTATACGATGGAAGCAATTGAGAAGGATCTATCAGGATGTTTTTTCCAGGTTTCACGAAAATCGGATAGCTATACACTGTTTTGTTGTCTTCATAGTCGTACAATATCAGATCAATGCAAGGCTGCATACATCCAGAATTAATAAGCACTGCTGTACTACCAGAAGAATATACTTTTTCAGTAGGCGTCCAATCGGCATATGTATAGCTTGAAGCTCCTGATGGCAACTTTGAAACCGCTAGATTCATCATGTCCAAAGCAATAGCTTTGTCGAAATCATCTTCTGTATACTCTGCTCTTACAACGAATACTTTATCTGTAGAACTTATTGTTCCAGTGTAATATCTATAGCCACTAGCTCCACCATTTAGGTAAAACATAGAACTAGCAGCAGAATTCCATCCGGTTTTTATGGACATGTTATCACGATATGTGATACGTGTCATGTCTGATGTTTGAATTGTCGGGACACGCATTAACAGATCTGGCTGGAATGCAAATGAATCTTCCTTATACACCCCAGCAAGGTTAATGTTAAAGTTACGCTCATTTCTAGAATATGCGGTGACTTGACGATGAGTCATATTCTCATGGTTTCTCGGGCATTCCTCGACATAAAAAATGCCTATAGGAATCGTATACCAATAGCCGCCGATGTCTTCTCTTTCATGCAAATTTGGATCACCAGCTACTTCAGCAGCCTGTTCTGATGTGAGTTTGTACTCAAGACTAACTCGAATGCGCTGATCAAGAATGTTTCCAACCTTGTGGTCATCGTCTATATCAACAGTTTCGAACTGTACAGATGAAGCTTCGGACAGCCCGAAGGCGAACTGATCCTGCGAGCAAACTGACTCGTCAAACGAGAATGAATCGTAGACGAGGTTTTTGTTGGTCAAGTCCGCCTTCTCTATGTCCAAAAATTCTATTCTATGGTTTTTAACAGTGTATTCGTTGCTGATTACACTTTTAATAGTATCAGGGATGTTGAGCATCACCGTTCCTCCATAGAGACTTCTAGGTCTTCAATACCTCCAAGCTCTTTAGGATTCAGTTTCGGTGCCATAGATATCATCATCTCGACATCCTCGCCTACATCCCTTTTATTAATCTTGTAAACAGAAGCAACAAGGTAGTAATCTTCCTTGCTGTTTCTGTTTGATTCGAGAATATCCATGAATTCGTGGTATTCGTCGTATGATCTGAATTGCATAGTAAATTTACCTGCAATTTTAGATCTGTATACTGATCTGTGTGTCTTTCCAAATCCGTCCGTCCAAGACTCGGAAAGGTCATACTCGATCACTTGATACGAAGGAACGAGTATGTTTGACGTGTAATCTACTTCCGTTGTGCTCGTCTTATCATTTCTTCTATCGTAGAGTTTGAATAAGGGATAAGCAATATCAGTCATGTTGCCTCCTATTTTCCATTATTGAAAGGGCTATAACCGGTTGCCCTTGCGAATCTATTTGCTTCTGTTCTAACAACTCTGAATATTCCAGCAGCATCCGGTTCTAAGTAGACACTTACCGAAATATCACCATTGTCGCCAATAACTGTGGACAAACCACTTACAACACCGCTTACAATACGATCAGCGAGTCGGTTTGGAGCTTCTGCCTCTTCTGCGAGTCTCTGCTGTGCAGCCATCCTCTCATTGTTGCTTCTAATAGCTAGTGAGAGTGCTGACTCTGAATCGGTAATGGCATTTATCTGGCTCAATCCGCCATTAACCCCAGACATGTCAAGTACTGGTCTAATGGTTGGATTAAGTTCAAAGTCGCTATCAAGAACTGCCTGAATATCATCCATAATTCCCGACATTGGCGACAATATCTCTGTTGCCATTCCTTTAACAGCATCAACAGCAATGTGCGTAGCTCCGGAAATACCCTTTGCTGCACCTTTAGGAATATAAGCAGAAAGATCTTCGAATACTCTTGAAGGTGACTTGATCATCAGCTTTGATTTGTATGCATTGGTTACAGAGCCAGCAAGACGTTCTGCTGCGTCTACAGCAATTTGAGAGTTCTCGTCCATTCCTTTTGCTGCACCCTGGTTCAACTGATAGCCACCTTCTTTACCACCATCATACGACAGTTTGCTGAACTTGTCGGAAGCGTCAGTTGCAACATCCGATGCTGCACCAGTAGCTTCAGGTGTCTTATCTTTCATTGCCTTAGCGTATTCTATGACTGAATCATAACCACCGTCTTTGAAACCAGGAAGAGCATCTTTGATCGAATCTACAGCACCTAGCATAATTCCTTCTACCGATTGTGTTGTAGGTTTTTCTGCTTCCTCTGCTCCAGTAGCAATTCCTCCGAATGCTTCTCTTGCTGTATCTTCGAATTCCACAGGGTTCATGTTGTCTTTAAGATTTTCTTTCATGGTATCAATACCATCAGAAATTTTAGAGCCAATCAAAGGAATATCTTTTACAGCACTCTGAATCATCGAAAGAGCAAAATATATGATTCCGCTTATTAAATTGCTGACTGCTTGCATTATCTTGTCAGTATTTTCGACAATACCCCTGCCGAGTCCGTCAATAAAGCCGATCATCAGGTCTATACCGGCTTGAACCAGATCTGGAATATAATCTCTGATTACTATCAATGTCCTAGTAATAAACAGAATAATTGCAGATGCAATCATAGGACAATAAGTAGCAACAGCATTCATTAGGATAAATATAACCTGGAATACAGCATAGGCAAGCGGGCCAGCAATGTCTATGATTGCTTGCATTAGTAATACTGCAATTTCTGGAATAGCAGATATCAGCATTTTCGCGCCGTTAATGAACGCCGACACGAGTATGCCTATTGTGGCTACGATACTTCCGACTGCAACTGGTAAAGATGTTGCTATAGACGAGATTCCTAAGCCAATTGTTACAGCAGCAACCCCAAATAAAGCGAGCGCTGCTGCTACGCCGAGCAAAGGACCTATTAAGCCAGCCAATGCCGCTGAAGCTAAACCTAATATCAGCAGCGATCCTGCAAGGGCAATGATGGCAGCACCAATATTTTCTAATGGCAGAGCGCCAAGCAATGCAAATGCTGGAGCTAATATTGCAATTGCAGCAGCTGCTATCAAAAGACCTGCCGCGCCACTAACGGACATCAAACCCGAAGCTATTGCTAAAGACATTAAAGAAACACCTAAAGCAATAAGTGCGTTTCCTATGTTTTCAAGGTCCATTGCTCCAAGTACTTTTATAACACCTGCGAGTACAACAAGCGCTGCAGACATAATAAGTAAACCTGCACCAGAAGCAACAGCTTTGATGCCGCTAGACAGCTTTGAGAATATCACCAATTCTGTAAGTAATACGAACATCATGCTCAATCCAACTTCCAGAATGTGCATGTCCATTTCGCCAAGCTTCTGTACTGTTTTGGCGATTAGCATTAGACTCAATGCAAACTCGATATAACCTATTCCGTCGAATACTCCAATCTTTCCACTAAGTTTGGTAAATGACGCCATTTCGGCCAATATCACTGCTACACCAGTAAGACCTCTGGCCATGGCTTCACCATCTATCTCCCCAAGTTTCTTAACAGCGATAGACAATATCAGCAAAGAAGCAGCAAGGCCAACAAGTCCGCTAATAACTTTTCGATCTGCAAGCTTGTTTGAAGTCAAGTATTTCATAGCAGCGGACAATTCTGCTAGCAGCAGTCCAATGCCAAGAATTCCAACAAACATACTGTTAGTATCGATACTAGACAATAGCTTAACAGCACCAGCCATAATAAGTAATGCTGCTGAAATAGACATGAGCATAACGCCAAACATTGCAATTCCAGCTTTTTCTTTCAGGCCGGAAGACTTTGCATTTAGATCTGATACAGTTTTTGCAACTTTTTCAAGAACATGCGTAATAACTTCTATCATCATGATAGAAGTAAACGCACTATCCGTATCTATCAACGACAGCACGTACATCGATGCTGCCATAACAGCAATAGCCTTTGCAATTGTAAACATGGTGTCAGCAACATCACCTGATGCACCTTTATCCTTAGCGAATTTCCCAATAAATGAGCTAATTCCGTCACTTACTTCTGTTAACCCGCCAGTAAAAGAGGCGACATTCTTTAATATTGAGCCTGTAAAGAAGCCATTAATCAACTGTATGACAGTACTAAAATCGCCCTTTTGCATAGACTCTGAAAGACTCTTGAAGAAGTTGCCGAATGTTGCCTGAAGGGCATCAACAATTGGCTTAACTTTAGGCCAAGCTTGTTTCAGTGTATTAAACAGCCATGTAATTGCTGTAGAAAAAGCTTTGATTGGATGCTGAAGAATTGTGAATACCTTCTGTAATCCGCCAAGAGCGTTTTCGACGTCAGCCCCATCGGAAAGTCCTTTTAAGCCACCGATGACCCAATCAATTGCTGATCTTATTGTGTTTGCTACTGGCTTGATAATATCACCAATCTGTTTCATGGCAGTGGTAAAGAATCCGCCCTTTTTAATAGCCTCGTCTAAAGAGACCAGCCAGTCACCAATATTAGCAGTAATATCGAGTAATCCATCACCAATTCCCGGAAGTTCTCCAATGATTGGTTTGATGAATGTTGAGAATGCCGAAGATATAAGCTGTTTGCCAATGTCGACCAATGCAAAAACGCCCTTTAAAGAGCGTTTAATCCTGTCCATTACATCTTCAAATTTCTTTGTGTATTCTTCTATTCTTTGTGTAGCTTCTTCACTTATGCTTCGAAGGCCAATTCCATCGTCTAGACGTTTCTGAATATCATCAACGCCATGTCCGCTGATCAGATTAATGAAGTCTCTAACCTTCTTAGTTAAGTCAGCTATTCGTTCTCCAGTAATTGGCGGAAATATGTCCGAGAAAGCCTCTTTTACTAGATGAATCATGTTAAGCACGCCATCTAGTGAGTTAAACAACGTGTCAACAAGAGCTCCTCTTCCACCAGCATCTCTCCATGCCAATAGCATCTCATTTCTGGCTTCGGTGCCATCCATGAAAATGTCGTACATTCTGTTAGCGAGACCTGTCCACAACTTGGTTGCTTCTTTATAGTTGCCAAATATAAGCTTAAAGGAAGTCATCCAACCAGTTGACACAGCATCCTTAACGGAATCAATGACATCGCCCCAGGATCTAGCTTCCTGAGCAGCTTTAAACGCTTTAAGACCAAATGCATCTACTTTGTCTCCAAGCGCCTCCATTGCTTCAGATGCAGTAACGCCATGTTCTTCGGCATATTCGTACAACTGGTCGACCGCTGTGGAATAATCCTGGAAAACCTTCATCATTACATCTGAATTGAACCACTGCTCTTGAGTCAGATGATCCGCAAATTGTTCTATTTTGAAAGTTGAGGACGTAGCTCCTTTTACGATTGAGGTGTATGTGCCATCAGCATTCTTTTTAAGTGTTCCTAAAGCAACACCGGCATCAAGAGCTTTCTGCCTAAACTCTTCAGTATCCATGGCTGCGTTCTGAATAGATCTATAGTCCTGGAGACGCATTGTTCCTGCGCCCATAGCCTGCGAAAGCTGATACATCGCTCTACTTGCGGTGGCTGCGCTCTGACCAGACAATGCTGCCCAGTTTGCAATACCTTCCATGGCGGTTACTGACTCTTCAAGCCCCTTGCCAGATGCAGTAAACTTGCCAATATTGGAGACCATATCAGTAAAGTTGTATGAAGTTTCGTCAGTAAACCAGTTAAGTCGCTCAAGCTGACCTTCTACTGTTTCGAGACTCCACTTGTTCTGGGCCATCAGTGTTGCTGTATTTTTGGTAAGTTCATCAAACTTTCCAAAACCAGCACTTATTTGGTCAACACTCATACTCTTAACAGTATTTGTGAACTGGTATCCAATATTGGTTATGGAATTAGCAATATTACGTAATATCTGATCGCCAATAATTCCAAAAGCACTAAAATGATTTGCGATGGAATCAATATTGGAAGCTAACGATGCAAAGTCAATTCCGTTCATCGCCGAATTGATTTGATCAGCGCCTTTTGCAGCTCCTGTGAAATTGAGCTTTTCTTTGAGTTTGTCGAGGGTGGACAAAGTTGTTTTTGCTGCCCCTTCGAACTGGTTGTTGTCAAATTGCATTTTGACAATTCGCTCATCGATTTCTCTGCTCATTTCCCAGTCACCTCCTTCCAGGCATTTTTAGCCAAGTCGTTGAATATTGGTTTCATAGCAGGATTAATATAGTCAATACCTTTGACGTACCCGCCATTTCCAGTCCCATGGCCATATTGCAAGATTATGGCAATGGGCACGCCTTTATTTCTGTTTGAGTTGAACCAGCTAATAGTTATTGAATTATGATTATTCTCTATTTTGTAATACCAAGATTCAGCCGTCTTTCCGGTGTCTTTAGGCGTCGCTTCTGCAAGAGCTTTTACGCCAGCTTCACCATATTTGTCCAATATCTGTTTAAAGTCAGATCTTATGGCATGAAACAGAAATGTACGTGTTTTACTTAGGTCACCTTTATGCTTGAAAGTAATCATAGTTATCCTTTTGTATGCAGCTTCGCCCTACGAGCAGCATTCAAGCTCTTGTTGCGCCTCATGATCTCGCCTTTGCTCATCTTCTTCGGCTGCTGCGTCTTAATCTGGCAAACTCGAATCAATGCTAAAAGTCTGCTTAAATGCCACTTTTGATACTCAGCAGGAATGTTGTACTGAATCATCCAAAAATAGATAACTTCAGATGTAATAATTTCTTTTCTTCTTGGCTTTTTTGGAGCTGAAATATCTTCAGAAAAAGTTGTTGCCGTTTGACTTCTTGCAATGTATTCGTTTATTTCTTTGATTATTGTTGAAGGAATATAGTTGTACAAAGCAGGATCAACGTTTTGAGTCAAAGTCATGCACCGAATATAATCATTAGATTCTTCTGGCGTTTTCGGTTCTTCCGTTAAAAATGGCTTACACCACTTTGACTCCCATTTTGATAAAGAGACTAGGGAATGCTCCAAAGCCAGTGTCTGCTCTTTGATAGTTATGATTTCACTCGTACGTTCATCAAATAATTGGATCTCTGGTATTGTAATTTTAAGCATTTCCTAGCCTCTGAAATGGTCACTGTTTCTTTTTTGTATCAGGAAGCACAGCTTTAAAGAAATCTACAGCACTTCCTTCTGTTTCAAATAACTCAGTATATAAAGCGTCAAAAGCAGGCGTTTCTTCAAACTCTCTAGAGAGCGCACCGCCGTTTTTGACGAATCTTCTTCCGTCTGATGAGATCTCGCCGTAAGCTTTGAGAATAAGATCTTTAAATATCCGTCCCATTTTAGCGACGTCTTTGGACTCAACGGCGGTTGTAAGTTCCTGCTCGAGATTGCCATTTGCTTCGAGATTCATATCCCTAAGCTCTGATTCTGTAAGATTGAAATAGAAGGTTTCTTCTCTTTCAACTCCAAGATAGTCCGTGTATTTAATTTTCTTTTTCAGCATTGTATAACTCTCCTTTTCATAAAAATAAGAAGGGCTGGAACAATTACGCTCCAGCCCAACGAATCAACGAACTACGAAAGTGTGCTTACAACTTCATCAGGAAGAGGTAAGCGTGCTGTTGTTCCTTCAGAACTTCCAGAGCCATCTGTGCCATACAAAATGTCTTCTAAGTTCTTAAGTTTCGTTGAATCGACTTTTGTCGAATCGATAGTCAGAACAGAAGTGGGTTTAAACTCTGTATCGTTAATCTTAACTTTGACAGGTGTAGTCGTGAATTCCCAGCTAAATGTAATTGCTTCAGGGCTGTCGTTGATTGTCTGGTAAGCTCTTTCGGACGGAGAAGCCGTGCAGCCATAGACAAGATGCAGTTTATAGCCATGGTCGTTCAGTTCTGTGTCATTACCAAGAGTTGTTCTATAGCAAAGACCAAACATTTTTCTATTCTGCTGGCCAATTACAACACCAGTTGCGATAGAAGCAGAGCCGTCACACTCCATCCACTCGTCAGGATATGTGTAAGCTTCAATTGTTCCACCGAATTCTTCGGCAGCTCTCAGTGAGAGGTACTTAATATCATCTGCATAAAGCGGTGTTTCATCTGCCCCAGAAGGACTTTCCGTGACAGCCGTAAGACCATTCCAAGCAACACCAGCAAGGTATCCGCTTGTCTCTTTCGTCTGGCCTTTTACGTAAGGATAAAGGACGCCATTACGGACGCCAGTCTCGTAAAGATGCTCGCCAGCAGCATCCCATTCAAGTTTAGGCATTATTATTCCTCCATTTTGAATTTTTATTACCAATAAAGTTCATACACGTCATGATGAAGATTATCGGCGTTGAATGCTCTATTATGTCTAATAAGAGAAAACCCGGACAGAATCTTATCTGGAAGATCTGAATCCGGGTCTTCATAAATTAGCGTTAGAGTGTATTGTTTTCTGCCAAGATAGGTTTTATCGTTGGCAAAAACTTGGTCAATTCTTGACCTGTCGTAGACAATTGCCGGATAGTACATTCTTTTTGTTTCCGGCTGTTGGTAATACACCTGTCTACTACCTAGCAATTCGCATAGTCTTTCATGAAGATCTATTCGTCTGTTTGCCATTGTAAACCTCTCCTAAAGACAGAATGAGTCGCGGATGCTCCACCGTAATATTGGTGACATTCCAATACGTCCCCATAAATTCGGCGTAGCGAATCGCGTGAAAATTCTGATAAGCATACGAATCGGCTACGATGGAAATTCGGTTGCCAATGGTCTTATTGTTGTTAATATTCTCACCGGCCTGTGATCTGAACCCTTTTTCAAGAACATCTCCAAAATATAAGCGCTCTTCAATTTTATTTGCCCAGACACCATTGCCTTTTCCTGTCTCTGGATCAATTTCTTCGACAGTGTCTACGTAGCCGATTATTCCGTAATACTTAGACATGATTGTTATAGTTTATTAGTTAGTTGTCTCGGGACCGCTGCCGGGAATTGTTGCTGTCATTTTAGCCGTGGTCACTTTGCCTGTCAGGCGATTATATTCCACACTGTAAGGCATAACGGTAAAAGCAACCACGTTTTCTGAAGGTTCAAAAACATCCGTTACGACACTAAGCCCATCAGTTCCCATATCTACAACGCAACCGATAAAATCTTCTGGAGAAAGTCCCTTCGGAAGATCGTCAATCGTCATGGTATTTGCTTCATGGTCAATGGTTCCAGTGATTTTGAAGTTTCCAGTTTCAAGTCTGAGTTTCATGAGTTTTTCCTCCTATGAATCAGATCAGTTAGTTGTTTTAGAGCTAATTACGCCGCCATCAACAGATGCAGGTACTTCGTTCTCGAACAGAACGATAGCAGAATACGGCTTTACCAGAGCACCAGAGCAACGTGTTTCAATCAGGTATTTCTCCTGGTTGTAGTCGATGTCGAAGTCTTCGAACATGTTGATTGCGCCACCCTTGTCTGCGCCAACATTGTAGTCTGCAAGGTTAACAATGATACCGATCAGATTCTTTCCGCCAACCTGATGACCTTCCATAACCGGAACAGTAACAATCTTGCTAACACGCATAGCTGTAGCGAGTTCCTGTTCTGTCTTATAGAGCTTGTGGCCGATATCATCTTCAAGAAGCAGCATGTCTGTCAGCCAATCTTCTGTAGTGAAGAGGGTCGGGTTACCAGAGCCCTTATAGTCCTTACGAGCCTTAACAGCAGCACGAATTACAGCCTTGGCCTTATCATCATCAGTTGCATTCTCGCCGAATGTTACGGCTTTCTTGATTGTGAAGAGGTCTGCATCGTTTGCGATCGGACGTACATGATCTTCGGAGATCTTGTCGTCGTCAGAAGCCAAACGGCCATCGCCAATCAGGAATGCGCGAGCGAGTTCTTCATTCAGCATCATTCTCATTTCGCCCTTGATCCAAGCGACAACATCGAAGTCTGTGATATCGATAATATCATCACGATCCATCTTCTGCTTCTTGTAAACAGTCTGCGGTGTTGTAGCTCTCTTAAGCAGGGAGAATACTTCTTCCTTCTTCAGCTTGCCCTTAATATAACCACGAGCACGTGCTTCATCTTCAGTAATGTTAGCAAACTGGCTCTTTACGCGGCTGAACGGTGTATGATGAACAGCACCCATGACAGCCTGAACCCATTCAGTATCGCGCTTGATCCACTCAGGGGTATTGTTGAGGTTCCTATCCTCAGGGAACAGCCATTCGATACCGTCAATGCCATAATCCTCAGCATGCGCAAGAACAGATTCGCTCAGAGAGCCCTGTTTCTTGGCATCTTTAAGAATTACTTCCATATCATCATGTGTAAGTGTATCTGCACCATAGGATTCTTCCATGTCAAATACATTGTGCTTCATATCGTATCCTCCATACATATCATAGTGTTCGACATCATCGTCATCGTCGTCAGATCCGCCTTTTGCGTCTTCCAGAGCCTGGCCAATCATGAAATAAACAACATTCTTCTGTTCTTCTGTGAGTTCGTCAAATACATCTTTGACTGTCTTTTCTTTATCTGCCACTTTCTTATCCTCCTTAGCAGCTTCTTCTTGTTCTTCTTCTTCCTCTTCAGAATTGGCATGCGCAAGTTCGAGTTCTTCGTCTGTGTAAATTGTTGCGTCGTAATCGTTAAGTTCTTCTTCTGAATGAGCAAGAGTCGGAACGTCAATAAAAGCCCCCGGGTTTGCTCCAGCGAGGACTAAACTAACTTCTTTAATTGATCCATGGAGAACATCACCACCTTTTTTCTGTTTAAGCTTGTTAGCATAAATAGAAAGGTGGTCAATATCTCTATGCGCTACTGCAGTTTTAGCATCCTGTGCCTGAGGCGTGTCATTAAACCAGCCATATGTGTAGACGCCTTCTGGTCTGTTCTCGAGCAAAGCGTGTCCAAGAACATTGGAAACGTCACTATGGCCATGCATCCAAACAAGTGGAACAATCTTTCCATCATCGTCCTTAAAAGCATCTCGTCTGATGGTTCTACCGTCAGCACAGCGGATGTCATTACGAGTAGCCCAACCACTAAAATCGTAATCACGTTCCATTTTGAAATTTCTCCTTAAGATTCTTGTTGATCCATCGGTTCGCCTTGATCGCCAGTAACTTCTGCTGCTTCCTGTTCGGTTGCAGCAATTTCTTCTGGTGACTGGTTGAGATTCTTGTTCCTAAGCTGATCTGCGCTTGGATCATCAGACGGTTTCATGCCAATGACTCCTCTAATCTCATTAGAAGTCATGATTTCATTACGCGTAAATTTGTCTGCAATCTCTGCGATCTGGCTAACCGGTACAAGTCTAAATGGATCTCTAAAGAATTCAATTGACTGAAGCTGCGTTCTGGCAGTCTTTGTCAGGAACTTTCTCTTCATCTCATCAGTAATAGCCGAGAGAATCGGTTCAATAGTGCGGTTATAGTAATTTAGCATTGTTGCTTCATCGGCTGTTCCCTTCATGACCTCTTCTGTAATTCCTAACTGGCTGTATAGCATACTCGTTAAATACTCGATTTGGCTCATTAGGTTGTTTTCGACTGAGCGGTTAAGCTGAGTTACATGCTCGGATGAGTCAATGTAAGCAATTCCGTACTTTGACCCAGTGAGCTGAACCTCAATATCTTTCCGACGCTGCTCTGCCTGCTGACGTCGTGCTTCAGTTTTTACTGCATAGGGAAGCTGAATAATCAGATCAAGCTTCCCGGATCCGCTCTGCTCGTCAATGACATCGAGGATGTTTAGTTTCCTGATCAGTCTCTGAAGAGTAGAGTTTGGTTCATTCATAACCGTGTAAAACGGGTTTTCGACAACCGCAATGGCCGCTTTTGGCATAGTAATCTGCCTGTGCTGGCCTGATCGGTCATCATAAAGGTCGATTCGTACATGTCTCGGATACCATTCCAGAATCTTTCCAACTCGCATGCTTAAAATGTTGAAAGTATTGTTCTGGAATGGAGAAATATCAGTATCGACGGGGACAATAGCAATAGAACCTTCATCGAGCATGCTCATAACAGCATCCTGAATAAAGGCTCTGCTTGTCTGGTCAACATTAGCTTCTACAGTCAAGCATTCCTGGAGAGTGCTTGAAATATCAGCTTTGTAATGACCGTTTTCGTCGACTCGAACATGCCGAATGTCAATTGCTGCACAGTCTATAGCAATTCGATTGTATACAGCAGACACAATAGAGCGTTCGTGCCCTCTAGTTAACTTTGGTCTAAACGGATTGTAAGAATATCCACCGCTAGACACGTAACTTGGAGGGTCATAGGGCTCTCTATTTAAAAAAGCGTTCCAAGCATGCTGGATACGCTCTGATAAAGACGGCATTTCTAGCCCTCCTTTTTCATTTGATTATCTTCCGCGTTTCTTCTTTTTTGATGTCGAAAAACGCTGCACATCTGCACGATACGAAGGGTTACTCTTTTCGGACGAATACTTTTCTCTGACATCTATTGACCAGTCATTTGCATTGTTGTATTTCGTAGAGTAAGTATACTGCGCAGCATTGTGTGGTCCGTATTTGCTATCCAATTTCTGTTTTCCCTTTTTTGTATGAAGTTTATAATATGCTGTATTGCGAGCAACCTTATAAGCATCGTCGGATTTTCCTTCGTATTCAAAACGTTTACCCAATGCTTTGTCACCTTTTATGACGAAATCAGTTCTGGCTTCTCTCTTTTGAGCAGCATCATAAAACAGTTTATTGTACCCGTTGTGGAGCGCTGTTTGGTGATTTGCTGCCTCCATAAAGGCTTTTCCTGACGCTGCACTCATCTCAAACTTCTTCTTTGATTGGCTAAGCTTGTACCCGCCATAAGCAGCAAGTGCAACACCTCCAACAACAGCAGCACCTATCATAGCCTTCTTAATATTTGCATTACGTGCTGCTTTGTATTCTGGAGAATTTTTTGCATCTTTAATTGCCTGCTTCGCTTCTTTTCTTCTAGCAATACGCTCATTAGCAGCGTTCATGGCCGTATCGTAGTCATCGTCTGACACGCCAAGATGCTTCTTAGCAAACGCTCTATCTTTAGCTTCTCTTTTTTCGTATGCTGCCTTGTCTGCCTTATCAGCATTTTTCATCATCCTATTGGCGATCTGCTCTTTAGAAGAGGCCATCGATTTGTTGCCTAATGCCCTATTAATCTTAGCTGTTCCTCTCAAAAGCTTTGCATAAGCTCGTCTTGAAGCACCACCAATAGAAACGCCATAACGGTCCCTTCCAGCAGCAGTCAGAGAACCATCCTCATTTTGAAATCTTCGCTGCCCCCACTTCTGGCCTTTAATACCATGATGGTAAAGCTCGTCTGTATAGTATGTCATATTTGATCACCATCCTTAATTACGCCTGCGTTCTGTAGTGTTTTTCTTTGACCGTTTCTGTTTGACATAGTTTGCGGTATCTCTTGCTTGAGCATATACATTATATGAAGTCGAAAGTGCCAAACTTGTTGTGGCCATTGCAGAGAAGATCTTTCCTGCAACCATTGCACCGGCTTTTACCTTGGGATTACCGCTAGATGCAACGTATGCAGCAGCGGCGGCGGAAGCAGCAGCTGTTCTAAGTATACGATCGGCTTGTTTATTGCCTTCTGTAGCATATGCTCGGAGCGCACCTTTTATGACAAGACCCGCAGCAGTTTCTTTAGCCCCTCTTTTTTGTGCTTCTCTGTATGCTTTTTCTGATTTTTCGATCCTTCCTGTAGCTCCAAGAGTTGCAATGTTGGCAGCAACTTTAGCAGTCTTAACTAATCTGCTATGTTTTTTTCCAAAATCTTTAACTTTTGTTGTTACGTTGTATCGTTTTTTTCCGGCAGCCGTATAACTACCATCTTCATTCTGGTATCTGCGTACTCCCCACTTCTGGCCTTTAATACCATAATGGCAGAGTTCGCCTGTGTATGTGTAATTGTAGTATGTCATATTATCCTCGCTAGTAGTTCGACGTATGATTGTAGTAAGCCCTAAGCTTCCTATTTGGAATCTCATCAATAAGTCCTTTTAAGGCGCTAACTGCGGTTGCGCCTAAAGCAGCCACCTGAGCCGTTCTTGCTGTTTTTGTATCAATATAACCATATCGACGAGCAAGTTCTGCTCCGGTTGCTGCATAAGCT
>OCTW011571036.1_pt1 | contig 20419 bp, 14 predicted proteins | sample 1539671 | NCBI WGS metagenome assembly OCTW01 (sample SAMN02144230, study PRJEB22623) | gut metagenome | biome: sheep rumen | host: Ovis aries | place: New Zealand
AACTGGGAGGCGGCCCTGCAGAGGATCCTGGGCGGCGGCTATGAGATCGAGAGCCGGATGATGCTGGAGGGATTTGTCAGCGACCGGGAGAGACATGTCTATCCGGATGCCTATGGACAGGCCCTCAACGACATCGTCATCACCCGCAGCAAAGGTCTGCAGGTACTGGAATTCAACGTCTCTGTCGACGGGCAGTTCCTGAACCGGTTCAGCGCGGACGGCGTGATCGTGGCCACCGCGACCGGGTCGACGGCCTACAGCATGTCCGCGGGCGGCCCCATCGTGGAGCCCAAGGCCCGCCTGATCCTGCTGACGCCGATCAGTCCGCACACCCTTAACAGCCGCAGCATCGTCCTGTCCGCGGACGACAGGATCACGATTGAGATGATCCCGCCCCGCAGCGGGCGCCCCCTCGAGGCGGAGTGCGATTTCGACGGCGGCGGCGCCATCCCGCTCCACGGAGGTGACCGCGTCAACATCACGAGCGCGGGCGGAACGACGCGCCTGATCCGCCTCAGCCACAGAAGCTTTCTGGAGACACTGCACAAAAAGATCACGTCCTGAGGTGCGGACGCTGTCCGCATCCCGGCAGAAATGTCATGCGCAGCATGCCATCTGTCATGCGCGGCATGTCGGAGGACGGCTTTCACAATGTCCCTTGAGGACGTAAAACACGGTGACCTATGAAAAACAAACGACACGACTGCATATTGGAAATCATACAGGAAAAAGCCATCTCCACCCAGGAGGAGCTGCAGAAGGAGCTGCGCAAAAGAGGGTATGAAGTGACCCAGGCGACGGTCTCCCGCGACATCCGCAGGCTCCGCTTGGTCAAACAGCAGACAGAGGACGGCAGGAACGTCTATGCCGTCTCGACTGTGCGGGAGGACCGCGAGCGCGACAGGCTTCTGCGCGTCCTGCGGGATTCCGTGCGCAGTGTGGAGAGTGCCCAGAATATCCTGGTGATCAAGACCGAGGCCGGGATGGCTATGGGATCCGCGGCGGCGATCGACGGCCTTTCCATCAGCGGGATCATCGGCTGCATCGCGGGTGACGACACGATCATGGCGGTCCTGAAAACGACCGTCGCGGCCGAGGAGGCCTGCTGGAAGCTGGTACAGGACCTGCAGCTGTCCTGACGGCAGGCCGGGGATCTGTGCCGGACGGGTTTCTCCGGGTTCGGGACAAGTCATATGCAGGCTGATCCGGACCGCGGATACAGGCCGTATTTCATATAAGGCAGCGTGCCGCGAACGGCCAATACATACAGGAGGAAAAAATGCTTCTGAGCCTTCATGTTAAAAACCTTGCACTGATTGAAGAGGAAGAAGTCACGTTTACGGACGGTCTCAACATCCTGACCGGCGAGACCGGGGCCGGCAAGTCGATCATCATCGGCTCCATCAACCTGGCGCTCGGTGCCCGCGCGGACAAATCGATCATTCGGACCGGCGCGGATTACGCCCTGATCGAGCTGACCTTCCAGGCGGACCACGACAGACAGCTCGAGAAGCTCTCCGAGCTGGGGCTGACTCCGGACGAGGAGGGCATTATCCTGATCAAGCGCAGGATCCTGCCCGCCCGCAGCGTCTGCTCCATCTGCGGGGAGACGGTCACGCTCAAACAGATGCGGGAGGTCGGAGAGCTCCTGATCGATATCTACGGGCAGCGGGAAAACCAGCGTCTGCTCCGCAAAGAGGCCCAGAGAAGGACCGTCGATGAATACGGAGACAGCGCCGTCAGCCCGCTCCTGAAGGAGACTGCCGCCGCCTACAGGGCATGGAAGGCCCTCTCGGAGGAATGGGACCGAGACGATATGGACGAGTCCGCCAGGCTCCGTGAGCTGGACCTGCTCACCTACGAAGCGGACGAGATCGAGGCGGCCGCCCTGCAGGAGGGGGAGGAAGAGACGCTGGAGAAGGAGCAGCGGGTCCTGGGGAGCTTCCGCAGGATCAGCGAAGCTGCCGGCTCTGCCTGGTGCCTGACCGCGGAGGGAGGCGCCGCGGATATGATCGGCCGCGCCTGCCGGGAGCTGTCCTCGACGGCCGGGATCGACGAGGAGCTCGACAGGCTGGGAGACCAGCTCTCGGAGATCGACAGCCTGCTGGCGGACTTCAACCGCAGCATGACCGACTATGTGGAGGGACTCTCTTTTGATCCGGGCCGGCTGGCGCAGATCGAAGAGCGGCTGGATGTGATCCGCCGCTGCCAGGACAAGTACGGGGCGACGATCCCGCAGATCCTGGAGACCCTGGCCAGGAGGCGGGACCGCATCGCCTTCCTGCAGGCCTATGACGCCCGGCGGACAGCCCTGGCGCGCGAAATGGCGGCCGCGAAGGAAGCGCTGGACAGGGCCTGCGGCGAACTGACGAAGGCCCGTCAGAAGGCCGCGGAGACCTTTGCGGCCGCCATGCGGGACGCCCTGCTGGACCTGAATTTCCTGCGCGTGGCCTTTGAGATCCGGGTCGAGCCGGACCGGGCGCACCCGGGCCCCGAGGGCTGGGACCGCGTCTCCATGTATATTTCCATGAACCCGGGAGAGCCGCTCAGGCCCCTGGAGCAGGTCGCCAGCGGCGGTGAGCTGTCCAGGATCATGCTGGCCCTCAAGACGGTCTTTGCGGGCAAGGACGATATCTACAGCTTCATTTTTGACGAGATCGACACGGGCATCAGCGGGCAGACGGCCTGGAAGGTGTCCGGCAAGATGGGACAGCTGGCCAGGGACCACCAGATCCTCTGCATCACCCACCTGCCCCAGATCGCCGCCATGGAGGACAGCCACTACCTGATCCGGAAAGAGGCGGATGACGACAGCACGTCGACCCATATCCGGGCCCTGTCCGGGGAAGAGAGCGACCGCGAGCTCGCCCGCCTTCTGGGCGGGGACGAGATCTCGGAGGCGGCGCTGGAGAATGCCAGGGAAATGAAGCGGAACGCCGCCCTGGAAAAGAGCCGCTGAAAGAGCCTCCGGTCACCAGAACCCCGGAGACAGGGCCGGAAACGGGCGCCGGAGGGCACAGCCCGTACAGACGCCGGACTTAGCCGCCGGAAACACACAGCCGGATCCCGGAGACGGATCCGCGGGGGAGAAACAAATGCATAGGCAGTCTGAAGAAATGCACGAAAGGCTGAAGGCGATCTTTGATGCCTTTCCCGATATCCACATGGATGATATCCCGCGCATCGACCTCTACATGGACCAGGTGACCACCTTCCTGCAGGAGAGCCTGCGCGGCCTGTCGCGGGATCCCGCCGGAGACAAGTTCCTGACCAAGACCATGATCAACAATTATGTCAAGAACAAGGTGCTCCTTCCCCCTGTCAGGAAAAAATACAGCCGTGAGCACATGATGCTCCTGATCATGATCTATTACATGAAGAGCTTTCTGTCCATCGGGGACATCCGCTCCATCACAGGCCCGGTCATGGAACGCTATGCGTCCGTGCCGGCCGACCGCGCGGAAAAGCGCAAGGATGCCGCCGACAAAAAGCCGGGCAGAAACGAGGGAGCGGCAGGCACCCGGGCGGAGAAGGCCAAAAATACGCAGCCGCAGATGGGGATCGGAGAGATCTACGAGGAGATCATCCGCAGAATGGATGATGAACTGCCCCGCATCCGCGCTGACATCGACCGGCAGATCGACCTGGCCGCGGAGGACTTCGCGGACATTCCCCCGCAGGAACGGGACCTGCTGCAGCGCTTCTCCCTGATCAGCCGCCTGAGCGCGGAGGTCTATATGCGCAAGCTCTTTATCGAAAAACTGCTGGATGAGCAGGCGGAGACAGATGACTGACCATGATGAATCCCGGGGCGGCGAAGCTGCAGCCCCGGGGTTTTCCGGCATCATCGAATCAATCAGTAAAGGAATCCTACGAAATCTATGTCCATTTATGAAACCCTGAACCGTGAACAGCAGAAGGCCTGTTTCCAGACAGAGGGACCGGTCCTGATCCTGGCGGGCGCCGGCAGCGGCAAGACCCGCGTCATCACCCACCGGATCGCTTACCTGATCGATGAGTGTGAGGTGAGCCCCTGGAATATCCTGGCCATCACCTTTACCAACAAGGCCGCCGGAGAGATGCGCGAACGCGTCGACAGGATCCTGGGCGGCAGCGCCCAGGGCGTCTGGATCTCCACCTTCCACGCCATGTGCGTGCGGATCCTCCGCCGCCACATCGACCTTCTGGGCTATGAGCCCGCATTTGCCATCTACGACACGGATGACCAGAAGGCCCTGATGAAGGATGTCTGCAAGGCCCTGCGCATCAACACCAAGGACCTGAAGGAGCGGGAGATCCTCTCCGCGATCTCCGCGGCCAAAAACGAGCTCCTGCCCCCCCTGCAGTTCCGGGAGGAAAACGACGGGATCAGCTACCGCCGCAGGCAGATCGGCATGGCCTATGAGGAATACCAGAGGCTCCTGCGCAAAAACAACGCGCTGGATTTTGATGACCTGCTGATGAGGACCGTGGAGCTCTTCCACGCCCACGACGAGGTCCTGGACATGTACAGCCGCCGCTTCCGCTATATCATGGTGGATGAGTACCAGGACACCAATGCCGCCCAGTTCGAGCTGGTCAGGCTCCTGGCGGGAACATACAGGAATCTCTGCGTCGTCGGGGACGACGACCAGTCTATTTATAAATTCCGCGGCGCCGACATCCGCAACATCCTGGACTTCGAGAAGGTCTATCCGGACGCCATGGTCGTCCGCCTGGAACAGAACTACCGGTCGACCCAGAACATCCTGGACGCGGCCAACAGCGTGATCCGCAACAACCGGACCCGCAAGGACAAATCCCTCTGGACCGACCACGGAAAGGGCGAGCCGGTCCATGTGCGCAGCTTCGTCTCCGCCATGGAGGAGGCCTCTTTCATCGTCGAGGACATCCGCAGGCAGATGGACCACGACCGGCACCTGTCCTACCGGGACTTTGCCATCCTCTACAGGACCAACGCCCAGGCCCGCCTCCTGGAGGAGCGCCTGGTCCTGGGCTCCATTCCCTACAATGTCGTGGGCGGCGTGAACTTCTACGACCGCCGTGAGATCCGGGACGTTCTCTCGTATCTCAAGACCATCGACAACGGCCGCGATGACATCGCCCTGCGCCGCATCATCAATGTCCCCCGCAGAGGGATCGGCGCGACGACCCTGGGCAGGGCGGCCGAGTACGCGGCGCTCGAGAACATGAGCCTTTTTGATGTCATGCGCAGGGGCGACCAGATCCCCGGCGTCAAGCGGGCTGGACTCAAGCTCCGCGATTTCACGGACATGATCATGGAATGCCGGGAGTATGCCGGGAGCCACACCCTGGTCGAAATGGCGCAGCATCTGCTGGATGTGACGGGCTATGTCGATATGCTGCGCAGCTCCGGCGAGGAGGACGCGGAGGACCGCGAGAAGAACGTGGACGAGCTAATCAGCAAGATTGCCGATTATGAGCAGCGCATGGACCAGGAGGACCAGCCGGTCACCCTCTCCGGTTTCCTGGAGGATGTCGCCCTGGTGGCGGACATCGACAGCGTGGAGGAGGGGGATGACCGGGTCCTGCTGATGACCCTCCACAGCGCCAAGGGCCTGGAATTTCCCCATGTCTACATCACCGGCATGGAGGACAATGTCTTTCCCAGCTACCAGTCCCTGCAGGACTACACCGGCGAGGGCCTGGAGGAGGAGCGCCGGCTCGCCTACGTCGGGATTACCCGGGCGCAGGAGGTGCTCACGCTCACCAGCGCCCGCACCCGCATGCTGCGGGGAGAGGTCCAGTACAATCCCGTGAGCCGCTTCCTGGCCGAGATCCCTGTGGAAGTGCTGGACGAGGCCGGCACCCGCAGAAACACCTTCGCAGACCCCTTCGGCGGCGATGACGATGACCTGGATCTGCTCTTCCCGCGGGCAGGCTCCCGGGCGGGCTTCGGGGCAGGGGCGGCAGGCTTCGGTGCCGGGACAGGCGGCTTTGGCCGCGGTCCGGGACAGCCGGGTTACAGCAGCGCGGGCTTGGGGGCCGGCATCGGCTCCGGAACCGGATCCGGAAAAGCTGAAAACAGGGGCGCAGGTTCTGCCTTCCCCGCGAAGGCGCCGGAATCCCAGGCGCGCAGGCGGCCCAAAGCTGTCTATGTCAAGCCCCACACCTCGGATGACAAAAAGCCCTACATCGCGAAGGCCTCGGGGGCGTCGCGGGGACTGTCCTCCCTGAAAAAGGGCATGCCGGCGCCGGAGGTCCCGGACTATACGCAGGGTGACCGGGTCCGCCATGTCAAGTACGGTGACGGGACGGTCAGCGCCATGGAGAAGACCCCCCGCGACTACAAGGTCACCGTGCAGTTTGATGACTGCGGCCAGAAGATCATGTATGCGGGATTTGCCAAGCTCAGAAAGATCTGAGGAAGGACCGGGAAACCACTGCTTTTATCAGTATTTCCTTGTGTATTAATTACAGTTTTTATGGAAATAAGGCTTACGGGGTGGTATAGTTGTATAAAAGGTCTGTTGTGAATTTTCAAGGACAAGATATGACAGGAAGGAGCAAAGCGATGTACATTGATGTGACCAAGGCAAAATTCCAGGAACTGATCGATGCCGTCAAGGCTAAAAACGAGGAGTCCGACAACAAGCTCGTGTGGTGCCTCGCCCTCATCGGAGGCGCAGTGATCGCAGCGCTCATTGCGTACTGTGTATACCGGTTCCTTACCCCGGACTATTATGACGACTACGACGATGATGATTTCGATGATGACTTCGACGATTTCGACGACGATTTCGAAGATGAAGAAGTCGAAGCTGCCGGGGAAGATGCCGCGGCAGACGATTCTGCGGACGAGCCTGCGGAAGAGCCCGATGAGGAGCCTGCGGAAGAAGAGAAGGCTGAGGAAGAAGCCGGCCAGGCAGAGGCATAATGCCGGTATGCCGGATCACGGAAGGCCCTGTTAGTTCATAACTAAAGGTACAGTGCCTGACAATGAATGTATGATCAGGGAGATGCTCTTTTACAAAGCGGTGGAAGAGCATCTTCTTCGTGTACAGACGAAAACAGACGGGAAAACCGTGGACGGGGACGGAGATAGAAGCAGCGGACTGCTGTTGTACAAAAGACTGCACAGAAAGACAACAGGTGGATTGAATGGGCTGGTTTGACGAACAGATCCGGGAGAGGATGCGCCGGGATCAGGAAGTGATGGAGGATTCCTTTGTGAGGCTTGCCGGATCCGTGCTGGGTAACCAGGCGGCCGAAAAGCTCCAGGATGAGCGCCTCGTGACCAAGGAGGCGCTCGACGAGATCCTCAGGTACTATCACATGAAACCGATCCAGATTCCGGATGAGGTCCGGGGATTTGAGGACCAGCTGGACTATGTGCTCCGCCCGCTTGGCCTGATGACCAGAAACGTGGCGCTCAGGGAGGACTGGTACCGGCATGCCTATGGCCCCATGCTGGGCATGCTCCGGGAAAACAATATGCCGGTAGCCCTGCTTCCCGGGAAACTCTTCGGATATACATACCGTGACCCGGCGACCGGCAATCTGGTGCTGATCAACCAGTCAACGGTGAAGCTTCTCTCAGAGGAAGCCCTGTGTTTCTACCGGCCCCTTCCCATGAAGAAGCTGGGGATCCCGGACCTCATGCTCTATATGAAGCACTGCATCTCCAGGGGGGACTGGATCCTGATCATCCTGGCCACCTTCATCGTCACCCAGGTCGGTATGCTGGAGCCCCGGGCCTATCAGGTCATCACGGGACCTGTCCTGAAAAGCAGAAACATATCCCTGCTGGCCGGTATGTCGGTATTCCTGCTCTGCGCCGCTTTTTCCAACGGACTGCTCAGCGCCGTGACCAGCATCCTGACCGAGAGGATCTCCCTGAAGACCTCACTGGCCGTCGAGGCGGCCGTGATGATGCGGATCCTGTCCCTGCCCCTGAGCTTTTTCAGACATTATTCCTCCGGTGAGATCTCATCGCGCGCCGGGACAATGAATTCCCTGTGCAGCATGCTGCTGGGCTATGTGATGTCGACCGGGCTGGGCTCATTGATGTCCCTGCTCTATATCGGCCAGATATTCCGTTTTACGCCGGCCCTGGTCGTGCCCTCGATCATCATTATCGTGATCACGACCCTGATCAGCCTCCTGACCTCCTTCCTGCAGATCCCGGTCTCCAGGAAAAAGATGAAGCTGTCGGCTGAGAACAACGGCATGAGCTATGCCATGATCACCGGGATCCAGAAGATCAGGATGTCCGGGGCGGAGAGGCGTTCTTTCGCGAGGTGGGCCAACCTGTATTCCAGGGAGGCGGCGCTCGAATACAATCCCCCCCTCTTCCTCAAGCTCAACGGCGTGGTGACGACGGCGGTCTCCCTCATCGGCACCATCGTGCTCTACTATATGGCCGTGCGCAGCGGCGTGGATACGTCGGAATATTTCGCCTTCAGCGCATCCTACGGGCGGGTCATGGGGGCCTTCGCCTCCCTGGCCGGCATTGCCATTTCCGCCGCATCGGTCCCGCCGCTGCTGGAGATGGTGGAGCCGATCCTGAAGACAGAGCCGGAGGTGACGGAGAAGAAAGAAGTCCTGACCCACCTGTCCGGCAGCCTGGAGATGAGCCATGTCTCCTTCCGCTATGAAGAAAATACACCCTATGTGCTCAAGGATTTCTCCCTCAAGATCCGGGCGGGCGAATATGTCGCCATCGTAGGCCGCACAGGCTGCGGCAAGTCGACCCTGATCCGCCTGCTCCTGGGCTTCGAGGTCCCGGAGAGCGGCGCGGTCTTCTACGACGGCCGGGACCTCGCCGGGATCGATCCGCGGTCGCTCAGACGCAGGATGGGCGTCGTGAGCCAGAACGGACAGCTCTTCCAGGACAACATTTTCTCCAACATCACGATCTCTGCTCCCTGGCTGAACATGGACGCCGCCTGGGAGGCGGCTGAGATCGCCGGGATCGCCCAGGACATCCGGGACATGCCCATGGGCATGCACACGATCATCTCCGAGGGCCAGGGCGGGATCTCCGGCGGTCAGAAACAGAGGATCCTGATCGCCCGCGCGATCGCCCCCAAACCGAAGATCCTGATCCTGGATGAGGCGACCAGCGCCCTCGACAACGTGACCCAGAAGCAGGTCTCCGAGGCTCTGGACCAGCTCAAGTGCACCAGGATCGTGATCGCCCACAGGCTTTCCACGATCCGCAACTGTGACCGGATCCTGGTCATGGACCAGGGCAGGATCATCGAGAGCGGGACCTATGAAGAACTGATCGCCATGAACGGCGAGTTCGCGGACCTGGTCGCCAGGCAGCGCCTGGATACGGACAGTACCGAAAGCGCAGCTACAGGACCCGCAGGCGAGTCCTGAACCCGTCGCTGAGACGAACAGGCTGCAGCATTTAACCCGCCGCTGAGACGGGCAGGATGCAGCATTAACCCGCCGCTGAGACGAACGGGCTGCAGCTTTTAACCCAGCGCTTATAGAAGCGGGGGCTTTCCCGCTGAGATAAACAGCAGTAAAAAACCGGGCAGGACTGCCCGGTTTTTTACGTGATGAATATGCGCTGTGAATATTCTTTTTTTTTAGTTCGTTTTCCGGATCATATGATTCCTGTTCAAAAGCGCAGGGAACCAGAAAATCCTCAGGTCCTTTACAGCAGGATGTACTTGAGCAGGAAGAGGACCGCCAGCACATACATGAGCGGGGACATATCCTTGGTCTTGCCGGTGAAGAGGTGGAGCAGGACATAGGAGATGATCCCCAGCGCGATGCCCTCCGAGATGGAGTACATGAAGGGCATGGCGAAGATTGCGATGTAGGCGGGGATGGCCTCCAGAGAATCCTCCCAGGAGATCTTGACGACCTGCTGCATCATCAGGAAACCGACGATGATGAGGGCGGGTGCCGTCGCAAAGGACGGGATCGTCAGGAAGATCGGGGAGAAGAAGAGGGACAGGATGAAGAAGACGCCGGTGGTGATGGCGGTCAGTCCTGTGCGGCCTCCCTCCGCGATACCTGCGGAAGACTCGACAAAGGTCGTGACCGTGGAGGTGCCGCAGACCGCGCCGACCGTGGTTCCGATGGCATCCGCCAGCAGGGCGCCGCGGATATTGGGCAGCCTGCCCTCCTCATCGAGCATGTCCGCCCTGGATGCGCAGCCGATGAGGGTGCCCAGGGTATCGAACAGGTCGACAAAGAGGAAGGCGAAGATGACGGAGAAAAAGTTGAGGCTCAGGATGTTGGAAAAATCGAGCTTCATAAAGGTGGGTGCCAGGGAAGCGGGCGCCGAAAAGATGCCGGAGGGGATCAGGCTGTAGAAGCTCGCCTCGGGATTGGGCACATAGAGACCGACCAGCTGGCAGATGATGCCCAGGACCCAGGTGGCGATGATGCCGATCAGGATATTGCCGCGCACGTTTTTGATAACGAGGAGGGCGGTGATCACCATACCGATCAGGGCCAGCAGGACCGTGATGCCTTCCGAAGTGAAGGTGCCTGCCTTGATCGAGCCGCTGAAGGAGAAGATCGATACCAGGGTGGAGCCGTCCACGACGATGTGCGCATTCTGCAGACCGATGAAGCAGATGAAGAGGCCGATACCGACGGAGACACCGAGCTTGAGCGTCGTCGGGATGGAGTTGAAGATGGCCTCACGGACATTGGTCAGAGACAGAATGATGAAGATGATACCTTCTACAAAGACAGCGGTCAGAGCGGTCTGCCAGGAGTAGCCCATGCCGATGACGACGGTGTAAGCCAGGTAGGCGTTGAGGCCCATGCCTGCAGAGAGCGCGAAGGGAAGATTGGCCAGCAGAGCCATCAGGACGCAGGCAATGCCGGAAGCCAGGGCCGTCGCGGTAAAGACCGCGCCCTTATCCATACCGGCGTCACCCAGGATGCTGGGGTTGACGGCCAGGATATAGGCCATCGTCATGAAGGTCGTGATTCCGGCCATGATCTCGGTCCGGGTATCCGTTCCCTTCTCCTTCATTTTAAAAAATTGTTCCATAAGTTACCTCCTTTTTTTGTTTTGGCGCAGGGCGCCTGATAAATGCTCTGGAACAAAAAACATCAATATGATAGCACAATCGCCGCAAAAAGCAATGATGTACTTACGCCTGGCGCAGCACAGATGTACTTTTGCGCGGCGGAGCAAGGAGATACTTTCGCGTGGCGGAGAATTGACACAGGTGGTATGATAGGAGTACTGGCACATATCATGACCACCCGGCGAAACTGCCGTGTCACTGTCATGTGAGAGAAAGGAAAAACATGGAGAAGCAGATATTCAGGAAAAAAAGTCTGGACAGGGTCTCATCTCCGGAGCAGCTGGAGGATTACATGAGAGTCACAAGTCCCGGAATCTGGATGGTTCTGGCCGCAGTGATCATTCTGCTCGCCGGCATTTTTTTCTGTGCATGTACGGGAAGGCTGGAGTCAAAAATCAAAGTGAGTGCAAAAGTGGAAAACGGGACGGCCAGTATCACCGTTCCCGTCTCCGATGAAAACCCCATCAAAAGCGGCATGCCCCTGCGCATTTCCGGTCAGGAGCAGCCGATTGAACACACCTATGAAAAAGAACCGGGCTTTGTGACCTGCACGGCCCCGGTGGACCTCCCGGACGGCACTTATGAGGGGACGCTGATCATAGAATCGATTTCCCCGGTCTCATTCCTGATCAACTGAGGATGATCGGATGCCGCTTTTGCCGGGCGGCCTGTTCTGAGAGAGTGAGGACTTCGGAGAGGAGTTGAAAGGGATGCGGGAAGGTAAAGCGAAGATCAGGCAGCCCGTGGAAAAGGGGACTGCCAAGGTGCCTGTGATCATACAGATGGAGGCCCTGGAGTGCGGCGCCGCCTGTCTCGCCATGGTGGCTGCCTACTATGAAAAATGGGTGCCGCTGGAGCAGGTCCGTGTGGACTGCGGTGTGTCGAGAGACGGCTCCAACGCCAAGAACATTTTGCTGGCGGGCAGAAATTACGGATTTAATGTCAACGGATACATGATGGGAATTGATACGGTCATGGAGAACGCCACCTATCCGTGTATCATCCACTGGAACTTTGACCACTTTGTGGTCCTGTGCGGTTTCCGGCGGGGAAAGGCCGTCCTCAATGACCCCGCGCGCGGGCATGTCCAGGTTTCCATGGAGGAATTCGACAAGTCCTTTACGGGCATCTGTCTGCTGTTTGAGCCCGGGGAGGAGTTTGTCCCGTCCGGCAGGCGCAAGAGCACGCTGGCCTTTGCAAAGAAACGGCTGCAGGGGGCGGGTCCCGCTGTGGCCTTTGTCATGCTGACCAGCATCATCGCCTATCTGTTCGGCATCATCAATCCCGTCATGTCGAGGATCTTCTACGACCGCCTGCTGTCCGGCAAGGACCCCGAGTGGCTGAACGGCTTTATCGGGATGATGGCGCTTCTGTGCGTGATTCAGCTGATCGTCACCTGGGCCCAGACCATCTATTCGCTGCGAATCAACGGCAAGATGGCGGTCATCGGCAACACGACCTACATGTGGAAGGTCCTGCGCCTTCCCATGGATTTCTTCTCACAGCGCATGGCGGGCGATATCCTGCAGCGGCAGGATACCAATGCCACCATTGCCGGAACCCTGGTCCAGACTGTGGCGCCGCTGGCCCTTAACAGCATCATGATGGTCTTTTATCTGGTACTCATGGTCCGCTACAGCCCGGTCCTGACCCTGGTCGGCCTGGCGTCGAGCTTTTTCAATCTCCTGTTTGCCAGATATATGTCCGCGAAGCGGGTCAACCTCATGCGCGTCCAGATGCGGGACGCGGGCAAGCTGGCCTCCGCGACGCTGGCCGGCATCAGCATGTCGGAGACCATCAAATCCTCCGGCGCGGAGAACGGATTTTTCCGCAAGTGGTCCGGCTACCAGGCATCGGTCAATACGCAGAACGTCAAATTTTTTGAAATGAATATGCGCTTTGGGATCCTGCCAGGTTTCATCAGCACGGCCGCCAATTACACCGTCCTCTTCCTGGGGGTCCTCTTTGCCATGAAAGGCAGTTTCACCATCGGTATGATCACGGTCTTCCAGGGCTTTCTCAATTCCTTCATGGGGCCGGTCACGACTCTGATCGGCGCGGGGCAGACCATCCAGGAGATGCGCACAGAGATGGAGCGCGTCGAGGACGTCATGGAATATCCGGATGATCCCTATGTCCGGAGCGAGGCCGTCCGGGACGACATCGATTACTCCAAACTTTCCGGACAGGTGGAGCTGCGGGATGTCACCTTTGGCTATTCCCGCCTGTCGGACCCTGTGGTCCGGGACTTCTCCATGACCCTGAAGCCGGGAAGCCGGGTTGCCATCGTGGGCAGCAGCGGCTGCGGCAAGTCGACCATCAGCAAGCTCATCTGCGGCCTCTACAAGCCCTGGAGCGGCGAGATCCTCTTCGACGGCAAGCCCATCGGAGACATTCCCAGGAGTGTCTTTACGGGCTCGGTCGCGGTCGTGGACCAGGACATCGTCCTGTTTGAGGACACCATCGCCAACAACATCCGCATGTGGGATGACACGATCGAGGATTTTGAAGTCATCCTGGCGGCCCGCGACGCCCAGATCCACGACGATATCATGCAAAGGCCGGGCGGCTATAACGGCAGGATCACGGAAAACGGCAAGGACCTGTCCGGCGGCCAGCGCCAGCGCCTGGAGATCGCCAGGGTCCTGGCCCAGGATCCCTCTATCATCATTCTGGACGAGGCGACCAGCGCCCTCGATGCCCGGACGGAGTACGAGGCGGTCAAGGCCATCAGCGACCGGGGCATCACCTGCATCGTCGTCGCCCACCGCCTGTCCACCATCCGTGACTGTGACGAGATCATCGTCCTCAACAAGGGCGTGGTCGTGGAGCGGGGCACCCACGAGGAACTCTACGCGCGCGGCGGCCTGTACAGTCAGCTCATCACCAGTGAATAAGGAGATTATTATGGCAGGAACATTCAGACAGATCCCGCTGGACGAACTTGAAAAGGCTGCCGGCGGCGTCAATCAGATCGTCAATTCGGAACACGGCAGGACCATGACCGTGACAGGCCTGGATGCCGACGGCTGGCTTGCCGTCCGCAGTCAGCCCGTTTCCAAAGAGGAATTTATCATCGGCCGCCTTGTCAACGGAGACCAGGTCGAGGTCGTCGGCAGCGTCAATGTCAATGTCAGCCCCGATCCCAAGGTCGTCAATTATGTCTGGGCATACGTGCCCGGGCTCAAGATCAGCGGCTGGGTCAACAGCCGGTATATCAAATAAGAAGGAGAATTTAGATCTATGTCGAATGGCACAGGTTTTTTTAGTGCACAGATCACAGAAGAAGAGATGGGAAAGCTGGAGGCCTATGAGGTCCTCTCGCATGAGCGCCTGGCGGATATTGACAGCGACAGCTGGCTGCTGCGCCACAAAAAGACCGGCGCCAGGGTGGCGCTGCTGCCCAGGAATGACAATAACAAGGTCTTTTACATCGCCTTCCGGACACCGCCGGAGGATTCTACCGGCGTCGCCCATATTATTGAGCACACGGTCCTGTGCGGTTCGAAAAACTTCCCGGTCAGGGACCCCTTTATCGAACTGGTCAAGGGATCCCTCAATACCTTTCTGAATGCCATGACCTATCCGGACAAGACGGTCTATCCGGTAGCCAGCTGCAACGACCAGGACTTCAAAAACCTCACGCATGTCTATCTGGACGCCGTCTTTTACCCCAACATCTACCGGGAGCGGAATATTTTCCGCCAGGAGGGCTGGCACTACGAGGCAGAGAGCGCGGACAGTGAGATCACCGTCAACGGCGTCGTCTACAACGAGATGAAGGGAGCCCTGTCCTCCCCGGAGGATATCCTGGGCAGGCAGATCAACGCGGTCCTCTATCCCCACACCCCCTATGTCCACGAATCGGGAGGCGATCCGGTCAACATCCCGGACCTGACCTATGAGGCCTATCTGGATTTCCACCGCCGCTACTACCATCCCTCCAACAGCTATATTTATCTCTACGGAGACATGGATATGGCCGAGCGGCTGACCTGGCTGGATGAGGCTTATCTGTCGCATTTTGACAGGCTGGACATCGACTCCTCGATCCCGCTCGAGCCCGTGTTCTCACAGCCTGTGGAGGCGCGCTGCGCCTACTCGGTCCTGGCTGAGGAGGATCCGGCGGGCAAGGCCTTCCTGTCCTGGAACCTGGCGGTTCTGCCGGACAGCCTGGACGCGGGCGCCAACATGGCCCTCAAGATCCTCAACTACGCCCTCTGCGACGCGGAGGGGGCGCCTGTCCGGAAGGCCCTGCGCGACCGCGGTCTCGGCGAAGATATATACACCATGTTTGAATCCGGGATCCGCCAGCCCAGCTATTCTATTGTAGCCAAATATGCGGATCCCGCCAGAAAGGACGAGTTCGTCAGGGTCATCCGCGATACTTTGAAAAAGATCGCGGACGAGGGCATCAGTCCCCGGGCCCTGGAGGCCGGGATCAACTACTACGAATTCCGCTATCGGGAGGCGGACTTCGGATCCTATCCAAAGGGCCTGGTCTACGGCCTCAACGCACTGGATTCCTGGCTCTACGATGATGATAAACCCTTCATCGGCCTGCAGATCGGCGAATACTTTGACGTCCTGCGCGAAAAGGCAAAGAGCGGGTTCTTTGAAGATATGATCCGAACCTGCCTTCTGGACAATCCCCACTGTGCCGTCGTCGTCCTGGAGCCCGAACCGGGGCTCTCCGACCGGCTGGACGAGGAGATGCGGCAGCGGATGAAGGCCTTTGCCGAAAAATGCACGGAAGAGGAGCGGCAGCAGATCGTGGATGATCTGGCTGCCCTGCGGACCTGGCAGCAGACGCCGGACCCGGAGGAAAATATCCGCAGGATCCCCATGCTCTCCAGGGAGGACCTGTCCCGGACGGCGGCCAGACCGGTCAGTCTGGTCAGAAGGATCCCGCTTGCGTCAGGCGTCTTTTTCACGGCCGTCACCCACCCGCAGTCCACCAACAGGATCGACTACCTGACCTTCCTGTTCGACATCCGGGATCTCCCGGAGAAATACATCCGCCACCTGGGGATCTTCCGGACCCTCTTCAGTGTGCTCAATACGGAAAAATACGACTATGCCGACCTGGGCCACGAGATCAATATCTCGACAGGCGGGATCGGGGCCGTCGTGAGCGGCTACAACTGGTACGGCGCAGATGTCCGCCCCGCTGAGCACGGCGCTTCCTCGGGCACCCGGGACTACCGGATGACCTTTGAGGTCTCGGTCCGGACCCTGCACAAAAATCTGGATGCCGCGCTAGATCTTGTCCGCGGGATCCTGATGACGACAGACTATCAAATGCCCGACAGGATCCTGGAGGTCCTGGAGGAGGAGCGGGCCGGCATGCGGGCCGGCATGGCATCCGCCGGACACGCGACCGCCCTTCAGCGCGCACTTTCCTATCTGACGGAGCCCGGCGCCATCATGGACCTGGTCACGGGCCTGGGCGCCTATGACAAGCTGGACGAGGTGTGCGGCAAGCTCGGCGACCGGGAAAGAGATCCGGCGCCCGTGCAGGATCTCTGTGACCTCCTGCAGGAGATGGCGGCAGCCATTTTCCGGCGCGACAATCTGACCTTTGACTGCACTGCCTGTGAAGAGGACATGGAGGAGATCCTGACCTCTGTCTCTGAACTGGCGGCGCAGCTCCACGCGCCCGGGGGAAACGCCGCAGCGGCAGAGCGCTTTACGCCCGTTCTCACCAGGAAAAACGAGGGTCTCACGACGGCCGGTCAGGTCCAGTTCGTCTGCCGGGCAGGCAGATATCTGTCCCCCGACCGGCCGGCCACCGGCGCCTTCCGGGTCCTGCGGGTCCTTCTGGGCTATGAATATCTGTGGAACCGGGTACGCGTCGAGGGCGGCGCCTACGGCTGCATGAGCGGCTTCAACCGGGACGGCAATGCCTATCTGGTGTCCTACCGCGACCCCCACCTCAAGCAGACCCTGGATATCTTCGCGAAGACCGGGGATTTCCTGCGCGGATTCGACGCGGATGAGCGGACCATGACCAAATATATCATCGGCGCCGTCAGCGGCCTCGACCAGCCCATGACGCCCTTTGTCTTCGGCAGATATTCCCTGTCCGCCTTCCTCACGGGGCTCTCGGACGAACAGATCCAGCAGGAGCGCGACGAGGTGCTCGACTGCACCCCCGAAAAGATCCGCGCCCTGGCAGACTACGTCGACGCCGTCATGGACGACGGTTGCCTCTGCGTCGTGGGGAGCGATGCAAAGCTCCGCGACAACAGCGAGCTCTTTGGCGAGATCCGCCGGCTGGTCTGACCTGGACCCTTTACCCGGGAAGGCCGGCAGCGGAGTCTCGGACAGCCGGTTGTGTTCTGTTACCGGCATCCGGAAACAGGAACAGGCCGCAGGTTATATCAGGAAAATGCTTTAAGGATCTTTTTTATTCAGCTATAAACATCATTGTTCATTAAAACCCAAATGTAAATGGAATAATCCTAAGGAGAAGACAGATGAAATCAGAAAAGAACAGAGCGGGGAGCAGAGCCTTCCGCCTTTTGACATCTCTGATGGCTGTGATGGCCTTGGTGCTGAGCCTGGCGGGAACAGCCTTTGCTTCGGAGCAGGCCGGGACGGAGACGCCGGCGGCCGAAAAAAACGGCGACATCATGATCCTTTACACCAGCGATATCCACTGCGGGATCGACAGGGGTTTCGGCCTGGCGGGCCTGCAGCAGGTGCGCGATACACTGGAGGCGCAGGGCTACACCACCATCCTGGTGGACGACGGTGACGCCATCCAGGGCGAGGCGATCGGGACGATCAGCAAGGGCGAGGACATGGTCGAGCTCATGAATGATCTCCACTATGACGCCGCTATTCCGGGCAACCATGAATTCGATTACGGCATGGACCGCTTCCTGGAACTGGCTGAAAAAGCGGAATATCCCTACATCAGCTGCAATTTCACGAAAGAAGGAAAGACCGTTTTTCCGTCCTATCTGATCAAGGAAGCCTGCGGAAAAAAGATTGCCTTTGTCGGGGTCACGACGCCCATAACCATCACGAGTTCCACACCGTCTTATTTCCAGAATGAAAAGGGAGAATATATTTACAGTTTTCAGGAAGATGAGACAGGAGAGGCCCTGTACACGGCCGTGCAGAAGGCAGTCGACGACGCGAGGGCAGCCGGGGCGGACTATGTCTATGCCATGGGCCATCTGGGCAACGAAGAGGTCTGCCATCCCTGGACCTACGCGGATGTGATCTCCCACACAAACGGGATCGATGTCTTCCTGGACGGCCACAGCCACGACCTGGATCAGGTCGTCATGAAGAATAAAGACGGCAAAGAGGTCGTCAGGTCCGCGTGCGGGACCAAGCTGCAGGCCATCGGTTACAGCCACATCTCCGCGGAGGACGGCATTGTCGACACCAACATCTGGTCATGGCCCAATACGGTCAGTGCGCCGGAGCTTCTGGGGATCCGGAACAGGGTCGGAGACAGGGTCAGCGAAGAGATCGCTGAGCTGCAGAAGGAGCTGGGCCAAGAGATCGCGGAATCAGCGGTCCTTCTGACGATCGATGACCCCGTGGAAAAAAACAGCGACGGAAGCCCTGTACGTGTAGTCAGGCGGGCGGAGACCAATCTCGGAGACCTGGCCGCGGATGCTGTGCGTGTCCGGACCGGGGCGCAGATCGGCATCACCAACGGCGGAGGAATCCGACGGGATCTGCCCAAAGGCAGGATCACGAACGGAGATGTGCTCACAACGCTTCCTTTCCAGAATAATATCTGTGTGATCGAGGCGACCGGACAGCAGATCCTGGATGCCCTGGAGTGGGGCGCCCATGCTCTTCCGGATGAATTCGGAGGCTTCCTGCATGTCTCCGGCCTGACCTATGAGATCGACACCAGGATCAGCAGCGGCTGTAAAACCGACAGTGCCAAGCTGCTCACCGGAATCGAGGGTGAGCGCAGGGTCAGAAACGTCAGGGTCGGGGACGAGCAGCTGGATCCTCAGAAGACTTATACCGTGGCAGGATCCGAGTATGTACTCCTGGAAAAGGGCGACGGCCAGACAGCCTTTGCAAACGCCAAAAAAATCCAGGGCGGTCTGCTGGACAGCCAGGTCCTGATCGACTATCTCAGGGAAGACCTGGAGGGGAAGATCGGGGAAGCCTATGCGGATCCCTACGGACAGGGCAGGATCAAAATCATCGACGAAGAGGACTGAGCATCCTGATGAACCGGACCCGGCAGGCTGTCTTACGATCCTGACATCATTACATTGTTTCAAAAGAGAGCCATAGTACTGAGATTCAGGCAGAAAAAGATAAACCGAAAGGATAAATAATATGCAGCAGAACGAAACAGCGGGCGCAGGGCCGGCGGCAAAGAAATCCGGCTTCGCGACGATCATCGGCCGTCCCAATGTCGGCAAATCGACCCTGATGAACCGCATGATCGGTCAGAAAATCGCGATCACATCCTATAAGCCGCAGACGACCCGCAACCAGATCCGCACCATCTACACCGGTGACGAGGGACAGATCGTCTTCCTGGATACGCCCGGGATCCATGAGAGCCGCACAAAGCTCGGCGAATATATGGTCAAGGCCGCCAAGGGGACACTCAAGGAAGTGGATGTGGTCCTCTGGCTGGTGGAGCCCCGCCAGAAGCTGACGGAGGAGGATCGGGCCATCATCGGCCTCCTGCAGGAGGTGAAAACGCCGGTCATCGTCGTGATCAACAAGATCGACAAGGTCAAAAAGGCTGAGATCCTGCCCGTCATCGACCTCTACGCCCACGCCGGTGATTTCCACGAGATCATTCCGGTCAGCGCCCGCACGGGCAACGGCGTCGACCACCTGATGGAGGAGATCTTCCGCCTGCTGCCGGAGGGCGAGCCCTTCTACGAGGAGGACATGGTGACGACCCAGACCGAGCGCGAGATCGCCGCGGAAATCGTCCGCGAGAAGGCCCTCCGCCTGCTCCAGGAGGAGGTTCCCCACGGCATCGCCGTCACCATCGAATCCATGAAGACCAGGTCCCGGAAAGGAAAAGGGGATATCTGTGACATCGATGCCTCCATCATCTGCGAGCGGGAGGGCCACAAGAGGATCGTGATCGGCAAGGGCGGCGAGATGCTGCGCCGGATCGGCACGGATGCCCGCCGCGATATCGAGAACATGCTCCAGTGCCAGGTCAACCTCAAGCTCTGGGTCAAGGTCCGTAAGGACTGGAAGGACGACGACACCCAGATGCGGTCCTTCGGCTACGACGCCCGCAAGCTCTGAGGACGCCTGAGAGTCGGGGAGCCGGAGGCGGCTGAAGGTAACTGGCAATCAAGAACGGGGCCGGAACTGCCCAGAATCCTTTTACGGACGCACGAAGCTTCCGGCGCGGCTTCCCTGCGTAA